>JAAUYD010009208.1_pt1 | contig 82938 bp, 81 predicted proteins | sample 7278101 | NCBI WGS metagenome assembly JAAUYD01 (sample SAMN14350128, study PRJNA611818) | marine sediment metagenome | isolation source: surface marine sediment (0.6m) | place: French Polynesia: Moorea | collected 2018-08
CATTCAGACAACTCCGGCAGTATCGGAGCGTTCGACTGATCTCGGCGTCCGCGTCGGACATCATGTGCGCTGTAACGAACAAATCATCGGCTTGTGAGGCCGTGGCACCAAGATACTCTGCGAATGCCCGGAGGTTTAATCCACTGGCATCAGGATCGATGAGCTCACCAGCGTTCTTGGGCCTACCTTTCGGATTTCGCTTCAGCAGCTCAAACAGTTCCGAGGCCCGCAGCTTGTTGGCACGCGCGAAACGATAGGAAAACGACAGCAAGGACATGCCGCCGAACCACCATAGGTATCTCCAGTTAAATTGGTCCATGCAGGGAACTTAGCTAGAACGGCAAGCCAAGCTCCGAGAGTTCGGTCACAGTTAGATTGACCGCTGTTGTCCGATAAATGTGCTGGGCGGTGCAATCGCTGTTCAGTAATTGTGCTCACAGCCAGCACTGTACGATAATTGCGCTCAAGCAAGCATCGACGAGTTGGCTAAATCGACGTACACACCACTCGACAAATCAGGCAGTTACGGACTTCCGCTGTTTAAAGATTCCGCTACGCCACCACCCTATTTGCTGAGAGCGCTCCGTATGTCCGACGTGACCGCCGCGCTCCACGGTGTACCGTCCGGCAAGTATCCGGAGTTCGAGAGCACCACTATGATGTCGCCGTCGACGTAGGCTGAAACAGTGCTGTTATGGCTCAGCCAGTCGTCATCCCCTATATGCGTAACCATGTTCAGCCTTCCGTCTCTTTCAACGACGGCCAATCCAAATCCATAACTGACGCTGCCAACACCATGTACCTCGCGTATGAATTGCTCGGGCTGAAGGACCTGTGACAACGCGTTGTCAGGCTGACCCCGGCTGCTCATCACATGTACCAACCACGAGTGAAGGTCCCGAGTGGTCGAGAGAATGCCGGTTGCACCTCGATATCCCCAGTTTTCTATGCTTTTGCCATCGCGATAGATCGCCTCGCTCTGTTCAACAAGAGCGTCAGAATGCGGCACGCTGGCGATAGCCGCCCTACCTTCAAACCCCCAAAACTCGGTGCGTGTCATGCCTGCCGGATCAAGCAAACGGGACCGCATCAGTTCTTCGTAGCTCTCTCCGGTGACAGCCTCCGCAATGATTGCCAACAGGGTAAAACCGTCATTCGAGTACGAGTACTTTTGGCCCGGCTGCGCGACAAGCTTGGTAGAAAGAATACTGCGAAGCGCTGTGTCGCGATCGGCTATTCCTTCGGCGACATAAGATTGACCGAGCCCAGAGGTATTCGTCAGCAGCTGCCGGATAGTGATCCTGTGTTTGTCCGATGGTACGTCGTCGATGTACCGGCCAATGCGCGCATCGATTTCGATCGCTCCCTCATCTGCAAGAACGGATATCAACGCACCAGTAAACTGTTTCGTGCCGGACGCGATCCAGTAAGCCGGTTCGGCCTGCGAAGATGCTGTCGAACGACTGCCGTAAGTCTTGTGTAAAACGACGTCACCGGATCGCGATACCAGGACCGATCCCTCGAAACCTTCTTCTGTGCGCGAGGACAGCAACGAATCGAGCTGTTCCGTGAGTGCCGCGCCCTCCGTCCGGTGAACGGAGTTGTTTTGCACATTGGTGCAAGCACCCAATCCCGCTCCATGAATGGCAGTCAACGCAGCCAGGCAGATCAGGCTACGATACACGCCGCGCGCCAGTCAGCATGTCACGGGCTTCGGTCAGCGACTGGATTCTCAGTTCGTTTTCGCGCCAGAGGCTTTCTCTTGCGATCTCGAACAATCGATTATCACCAACAAATGGTTGAGCCTCGTACGTTCGAATAAGGTCTTGCTGTCCTTTGAGTATTTCGATCATCCGGTCCAGCCAATCCATCTGCTCAGATTCTGAGAGCAAACTGATGTTCGTGAGCCTTGAGCGAATTGGATCGTAGACACCGATCTCTTCCGGATCGGAGATATCACAGATCCAGGAACGTACCTTACGAAGTCCCTTCGCGGATACACGGTATGTACAGGCCCCCCGCCCATCGCCTTCGGTTTTCGTTTCAACCAGGTAATTGCGGGCGGCGAGGCGCCGCACGAGCGGATAGATCGAACCTGCGCTGTTACTGAATCGGGTTGCGGTCGACTTTTGAAAGCTCTGCCGGATCTTGTATGCCGTGCAAGGCTGCCGTCTCGATACGAAGGCCATTACTACGGCTTCGAGATCGGTAAGGCCGCGTTCTCTTGATTTTTTCACACTCACAGCAAAATAGTACTATTCGTACTATCTAAAGATCAAGAAGTCACCGCGTTATAGCTCCAACTTCATCCCGAAAGGAATCGCCTAGTCGGTTGAAGGAAGTCTCGCAGCAGAAAAGCCAACAACCGTGTTGCCCCCACTCGGTACGATCAGCAAGTTCTGGTCAGCGATGAAATCTATGTCTGCTGAGTAGGTCGATCTCGGCAAGACGGTCGTTAGCTCGCCACTCTCTGACCAGTGCATGATGGGCTTGTCCCCAATTTGAGTAATGAAGTAACCACCTTTTCCATCGGGTTCTATGGATTCAAGATCTTCCAGGCGTTCATCAAACCCTAGGTCTTGAATCTCCATTGGTTCGCGGTCAATTCGCCGAAGATAGAAACCGGATACGTAAAGAAAACGATCCGTTACGTGCAATCCATTTGCGTACTTGAGTTCGTCGGATTGAATCCATCGTCTTAACTTGCCTTCGGACAATTGATAGATAGTTTCAGATTCGGAACCCGATACGAACACCGAGCCGTTCGAATCAACCGTGACATCGTTCAGACCTGGGAGTTCGTCCGGGGATGGGTACTGTGCGCGGATTCGCCGGTTCGGAATATCGATCGCCACAAGGCGATTGAAATCGACGACGTAGAGGATGTCCCCACTGATAGCCATACCCGTCGGTGCATTGAGACCTTGAATCCATTTGAGTTCCAGCAACTCGCCGCGAGTACTTATCGTCGACAAGAAACCCTCGCCGTTCTCTTCGTAACCGTTGACGTTTGATACGTAAACGACCTCTCGGCGCGCATCATAAATAGCGCTCTCGGGTGACCGAAATGCAACGCTCAACTGCCACTCTGCGGTCAATCTCCACGATGCGGCTTCATTAGTGTCCTCTTTTCGACCTTGGTCGCGAACGTGCTCGTGCATCTCCCTGATTACGCCAGCTACCGCTTCCGCGTGCTCAGGATACGTGACGATACTCAAGTGATTAGCATCCGGGACTTCCCGCATGCCCAGAAAGTTGGCGCTGGTCTCGCCCGTTCGCTGCCAGGCAACGAGTTGGGCGTCGTAATCGTGTTGCCACTCTTCCAGACTAGTATGATCGCCGAGCAGCTCACCGCTACGGGTCCCGTAGACGAAAACCACCGGGGTGCTTCCAAGTGAGGTGTTGTCCAGGGTCTGAAAGAAGATTCTGGGGAAGTACCTCCCCATAAAAACCAAATGGCGGATGTTGGAGGGCCTTACACTTCGGGCAACAAACTCCTTAACTGCAAGTTCCGGCAACTGCTGATCATTGAGTATGTCCTGCCCTTTCAGCATCCAGCGTGGGAGGCCAGTGAGGGCCATGAAGACCGCGATCGGGCATCGAAATCCGCAGGTCGAGTCCGGCATATCCCGATTGATCGGCGTCTCGCGCTCCTCATTGATTTCACCAATGATGATCTCCGGGTCTGCTGGTTCGATCAGAACCAATCCGGCCAATCGTTCCGGGTAGCGATCGGCGAATATTCTGGCGAGCATTGCGCCGAGAGAGTGCCCTGCGTAGATGACAGGCTCGTCGATTCCCGATGCCGTCAAAAGCAGCGCGAGTTCGTCGGCCGCCTGATCACCATCCCAAGGTCCTGGACCTGCTTCGCTCCAACCCAATCCGGAGCGGTCAAACGCACAGACGCGAGTTGTTTGCGCGACCAGTGGAAGCACTGCTCGCCACGAGGTTGAGAAGGCGATAGCGCCTGCATCCAGAATAACGGTCGGTCTGCCCTCCCCCTCACACCAGACATGCATTTCGTGGCTGCCAATATCGACCAGACGTCCCGGCATTGGGAATGTGCGCGTGTCTCTTGCAATCGTCAGTCCCTCCAGGAGGACTGCTAGCGCCAGCAATGCAATGACTGTCAGGAGTGTGTACTTCACGATCCGGAATCCGGGTGACCGCTTGCCTTCGCGAGGGTCTGTGTTAGTGCGCGTCACTTTTGGGTTCCTCAGTAGTCTCTAGCGGAGCTTCTCGGAAGACGATGCGTGACGACCGCCCCGGTAGTAGTTCAGCCACCAGAAGACGACGCTGCCGAAGAGCAGCGCCGCAGGTACAAACCACCAGCCGAAATGCTCCTGAAAGTCGCCGGCATCGACAAAGCCGACGATTGGCCATCCCGAAGGCGACGTGAACACGCCTATGTTGTCCGGGTAAAACGGTTTCAGAAGGGCCATAAGAAAGCTGTAGAACACCAACATATGGCCAAAGCCGTGGATCACCGATTTCAAGAGCCCGCGAATGCCACGAGCAGCGTTGAGCCGCATCAATTGCCAGCGACTGTGCAACACCAGGCTGGCATCCGCATTCTCTTCCAGCCGGTCTTGCACCCACCCGGGAATAAACTCATCGGGATCGCCCAAGCTCTGCTGCGCTTCGCGCAATCGATGCGTTTCATCACCCCGTTTGTCGAGCATGCTCTCGAGGAGGTGTGCGTGAATCTCGAGCATGATGTCGCGGCGTTGAGGAAGCGCCAACGGACGCGTCAACGCGTCGACCCGCGAGACATAGTCCTCCCACAACTGCGCGGTCTCGGGCATCTCGAAGCTGGGGCCGCTCGGGCTACGCATCACCACGCCTCATCACGCGCTCGCTGACGTGGTTCCAGTGCTGGTCCATCGCCGCAAGAAGATCACGGCCGAGTTTTGTCAGTCGGTAGTACTTGCGAGCCGGCCCTGAACGCTGGATTTCCCAACTCGATTCGATCATCTCGTCCTGCTCAAGTCGATTCAGTAGTGGATAGATCGTGCCCTCGGCCATATTCGCCTCCAGGGTTCGCGTCAGCGCCGCAATCAAGCTGTACCCGTAGTGCTTGGAACGCTCCAGCTCACGTAAAACGAGATATGCCAGCAACCCCTTGCGCAGCTGCCGCTCCCATTTTCGAAAGCTATCGTCAAGCGAGCTCTTACTCACCGCCACACGCCGAAACGAACAAGCGTATATCCTATAGCGATATACCTCGGTTAGCAAGGTAGCTAGCGTGGATCTTGAGTACTTCGACTTCACCAAGCTACTCATAAAGACTTTGTAACTTTCTTAGATTCCGAGTGTTTTCCAAATGCCCCTTACCGTTGAAGGATCGCCTCTGGTAGTGTCTGTTGACGACAGAACAACCCGATTGTCGCCGTTCGAAAACTGAGAGGTTCAATGCCAGGATTCTTCCGAGCCGCAGCCGCACTCCTTCTCGTGCTTCTGGCCTCCTACGCCGTCGCTGAGGTGCCCGTGCGGGTTGAGCCCGTCGCGGATCGCCCTATCGTTCGTCAGATCAATGTCACCGGTACCGTAACCTCGTCGCGCACCGCGGTGCTGAGCACGGCCGTCGCCGGGCTGGTTGCGGAACTGCTGGTCGATGAGGGCTACCGGGTCGAAACCGGGGACGTACTGGTGAATCTCGATGCCGAGCTGGCTCAGCTCGCGCTCGAACGTGCGGTTGCCGGCCTGCAGCAGCAAGAAACAGCGCTTGACGATGCCAAACGACGCTTCGCGGAGGCAGAGCAAGTCGCCGCGCAACGCAGCATCGCGCGCACACAAGTTGAATCGCTTCGAGCCGAGGTCGCAAGCGACGAAGCCGCCGTGGTCGCCGCACAAGCGGCGGTTCGCGAGCAGCGCGCGATTGTCGCCCGTCACTCGCTCAAAGCGCCGTTTGCCGGCGTCATCAGTGAGCGCTTCGCCGAACTGGGCGAATGGGTCAACCCGGGCGATGGTCTCGTCGAGCTCGTCGAGACGGACAATCTGCGCTTCGATTTTCGCGTCGGGCAGGAACACTTCAACAGCCTGTCGCCCCAGACCCCGGTCGAGATCACACTCGATGCAGTGTCCAGCGAAGCAATTCCGGGCTACATCGATACCATTGTCCCGGTGAAGAACCCTGGCGCCCGGACCTTCTTGGTGAGAGTTCTGTCCGACATTGCAGCGGCCGGGCAGCCGCTGCGCGTCACTCCGGGCATGTCGGTGCGCGGCAGGCTGAAAGTCGATACGGGTCGGCTCGGGGTTGCGGTTTCGCGAGACGCGATCCTGCGGTTTCCCGACGGCCGTGTCACGGTCTGGGTCGTTGACACCGCCGGCGATTTCCCCGTCGTGCATGAGCAGATTGTGCAGACAGGGTCGGAATTTGAAGGTGTTGTAGAGATCACGAACGGTCTCGAAAGCGGCGATCTCGTGGTCGTGCGTGGCAACGAGACACTGCAGGAAGACCAGGCAGTCTCGATACTGGAAGGGAACCTCTAGCGCATGTTTGAAGCCCTCGTTCGGAACGGCATTCTGATGACAGTGGCAGCGCTGATCATCTGCGTTCTGGGCGTTCTGGCAGCGATTCGCGTGCCCGTGCAGATGATTCCGGACCTCGAGGTCCGAACGGTGTCGATTCAGACAACATGGCCCGGTGCGACGCCTCAGGATGTCGAAAAGGAGATCCTCATCGAGCAGGAAGAGTACCTGCGCACGCTGCCGAACTTGCAACGCCTCGAATCGACGGCATCCAGCGGCCGCGCAGTGGTCGAGCTCGACTTTCCGTTCGGCGTAGACATGACGCAGACGCTGATCGAAGTCAACAACGCACTCAATCAGGTGCCCTCCTACCCCGAAAACGTCGACGAGCCGCGGGTCTTTGCCAGTTCGTTCTCTGCGAACTCGTTCATGTTCTTCGGTATTTCGCCGCTGCCGGGCAATCCGCGGAACATCGACATCGTCATGATGCGCGACTTCGTCGTCGACAACGTACGCACTCGCCTGTCCGGCGTTCCCGGCGTATCGCAGGTCATTATCTCAGGCGGCGCCGAGCGGCAAATCCGGATCCTGGTCGATCCGGTTCGACTCGCGGATCGGCAACTCTCAATCGTCGACTTGCGCAATGCGATCAGGGCACGAAATCGCGACGTGTCCGGCGGCGATATCGAGAGCGGCAAGCGCCGTTACCTGCTCAGGACCGTCGGTCGATTCGATTCGGTCGAGTCGCTCGAGAACCTGATCGTCGATCGCCGCGGCGACTCGCTGATACGCCTTGCCGATGTCGCAGACGTCGAGCTCGACCACGCGGAAATTCAAGGCTACTCGTACTTCAACGGCAACCCAATACTCTTCATGCGCGTCAACCGCGAAGCCGGATCGAACGTCATCGACATCAAATACGCGATGCTCGAGGCTGCGGAACAGGTGAATCGGGACGTGCTGCGGCCCAATGGTATGCAGATCCAGTTGATGGCCGAAGACGCAGGGTACGTGGAAGCGTCCATCAGCAACGTCTGGTTGAATCTCTCGCTCGGCGCATTATTCGCGACAGCCGTGATGTTCCTGTTCCTGAGGTCAGCACGCGCAACGGCCGTCGGTGTTATCGGCATTCCGATATGCACGATCGCCGCTTTCATTGGGCTGCTCGCGGCAGGGCGCACGATCAACGTCATCTCGCTGGCCGGTGTCGCGTTCGCAATCGGTATGACACTCGACAACAGTATCGTCGTCATCGAGAGCATCGAGCTGAAGCGTCGCCAGGGACTCGATCGGTTCCGCGCCGCGGTCGAGGGTGTGAAAAGCGTCTGGACTGCCGTGTTGGCGTCAACGTTGACCACGATCCTGGTCTTCCTCCCAATCATGTTCATACGCGAAGAAGCCGGACAACTCTATTCGGACGTCGCCATAGCGATTTCGGCCTCGATTCTCGCGTCAATGCTCGTGGCTATCACGCTGATCCCGACGGCCAGCGCACGGCTGTCGTTCGGCACCGAGAATCGCACGCATGCCGGCAACGGCTTGCGTGAGCGGCTCATTGCAGGCGTCGATGGTTTGATTTCTACGCCCACTCAGCGCCGCGCAACGATCGGCATCACGGTCGCAGCCAGCGTCGCTGTCATCCTCGTGTTGACGCCGCCTGCCGAATACCTGCCGGAAGGTGAAGAGTCAAAGACATTTGCCGCCATGAACGCGCCGCCCGGTTACAACATCGAAACGATGAAAGAAATCGGCCTCAACGTGCAGGACTACTTCCTGCAGTACCTCGGTGACGATCCGGAGGAATTCGACCGCGGCGAAACCGATGTGCCCGCGATCAAGTACCTCAGCACGCGCATAGGGGCAGATGGCTTTCGTATCATTTCGGAACCGATTCGACACGGCGATATCGACGAATTGATGGACGCGATCACTGAGCGGTATCGCCAGTACCCGGGTATGCGCGCCTTCGCCGCTCGCGGCTCGATCATCTCCAGCAACGATGGCGGCACGCGCAGCATCAACCTCGACATTTCGGGCCCGAATCTCGGCGTGATCTATGCGGCTGCAATGGCCACGTATCGGCGCGCCGAAGAGGTGTTCGGCAACCCGCGCATACAATCGAGCCCGTCCTCGCTCGCGTTGTCGCAACCGCTGCTCGAAGTTCGGCCCGACTGGGTTCGCGCGGCGGAACTGGGACTGGCCGCCGGCGATGTCGGCTACACGGTTGCGGCGCTGACCGACGGCGCGTTTGTCGACGAGTACTTCGAAGCCGACGACAAGATCGACATGTTCCTCTATGGAGCCTCCGGCGGTCAGACGGATGTCGACAGCCTGGGCAGCCTGCCGATCTATACGCCGCAGGGCAGCATTTTGCCGCTGGAAACGATCGCGACGATCCACGAGACGGTCGACACCAATTCGATTCGGCGTATCAATGGTCAGCGAACGGTCACGTTGAATATCATTCCTCCGGCCGCCGTTCCGCTCGAGACCGGGGTAGAAATCGTGCGCAACGATGTGGTGGCGTACCTGCGTGAGTCGGGTGGGCTGCCTGCCAGCGTCAACATCGATATCTCCGGTGCCAGCGACCAGCTGGACGCCACCAAGGCCGCACTGGGCGCCAACCTGCCGGTGGCGCTGGTCATCGTATACCTCCTGCTGGTGGCCATCTTCCGGCACTGGGGCTACCCGTGGCTGATCATGACCACGATTCCGCTAGGGATAGCCGGCGGAATCGTTGGGCTCGCACTGCTGAACCTCGTCGGCATCATCATAAGTTCGCTTGGCCTCGGAAACCTTCATCAGCCCTTCGACATGATCTCGATGCTCGGCTTCCTCATCCTGATGGGCACGGTGGTCAACAACCCGATTCTGATCGTCGACCGTGCAATGCAGCTCATCAAGAAACAGGGCGCAACAGCCATTGACGCAGTCCGTGAGGCGGTCGCGGCACGTGTCCGGCCCATCGCGATGTCGACGCTGACGACAATCTGCGGACTTTCTCCGCTGGTGTTCATCCCCGGGGCCGGTACAGAGCTCTATCGAGGTGTCGGCGCCATCGTGCTTTTCGGCATTCTCGGTGCGGCCGTCGTTTCGCTGACGATGTTACCGGCACTGACGATCTCCGTGCTGCAGTGGAACGAGAGCAGGCGGCGTCAATCCGCGGCAGTACGCGCCGCCTAGCCTCAGGTCGGCGGTCGGCCGCTCGCCATTGAGTATTCGCAGCGCGAAAAAGAGCACGATCCGGGCCGTCATTGCAGTGGCGCTGACTGTGCTCGTTGTTGCCATCATGCGCTACGGCGCCGACTACAGAACGCCGGTGCTCGCGGTATTCGGTATCTATCTGGTCGTCTACTGGCTGCTGGGCCGTCCGTGGCATCGAAAACCCATCGACGTATCGGAAGCAATGCCGGTGTCCGGGCCGATCGGGCGATTAGGCAACCATGCCATTGGATGGGCCTGGTCGATCACGAGTGTCCTCGCCCTTTTGAACCCCTTCCAGCTCGCGCAGGTCCTTCGCCAGCGTGCGGGGAACGCACGGCTCGATGACAGACAACGGCGCGCGGGAAGCGATGGCAGCGCCTATCGCACCGCTATCCCCTACACGCTGCCTTTTCGTGGTGAGTGGTTCGTCTTCAATGGCGGCGTGACCCCGGAGACGTCGCATTCCTGGAACATCCTCGGTCAGCGCTTCGCGATCGACTTCGTCAGGGTCGACGCTGAGATGCGGCGGCACAGCGACCGCGGCACGACACCACTTGATTACTTCTGCTACGGCGAGGACATCGTCGCGGCCGCGGACGGACGAGTTGTCGACGTCGACGACGGTATTGGCGACGCGCCGTTCGTCGGTTGGGGCGTCTGCGACTTCACAGCGCGGAGCTTCATTGGCAACTTCGTGCTGATCGAGCACGCGCAGAACGAGTTTGGGCTTTATGCGCACCTCGTGCGCGGGAGTATCCGGGTTGCGCCGGGCGACACAGTACTGCGCGGCGATACCCTTGGTCAGTGTGGCCACTCAGGGCATAGCAGCGAGCCCCATTTGCATTTTCACTTGCAGGACTCGGCCGAGCTGTTCGAGGGGATGGGGCTTCCGGTTCGTTTCGTTTCCCTGGTCATCGACGACGAGCAAACCGAAGGCGCATTTCTCAGTGCCGGTAATCGCGTGCGGCCGGTTTCACGCTGACAACGGTCGGAGTGCAATAGACGGCGCGCTTCGCGGCGCCACAAGTGGCCTTGCAGTCACATACTTGTCTCCTCGAGATTGCTTTTCTGAGAAATACGTCCCTAAATGCCGGGGCGGCGGCTGCTAATCTGACATATCTCGCGAAATGATCTCGCTTGAATTTGGAGTCTATGATGCCAACGACTACGGGCATGGATGTCGCGCTGCTCGGCGAGTTTTCGCCGTTTAATGCGCTCAAAAAGACCAATCTCACGGACCTCCTGATTCACATCGACGTCCTGCGCACGACCCAGGGCCAGGCGCTGTTCAACCAGGGCGACACCGAAAAACGCTCTCTCTACCTGCTTTCCGGCACAGTCTCGCTCCAGGACGGCGACCAGAGTCTGGGCACCCTTGAAGGCGGCACCGTAGAGGCCCGCAACCCGATCGCACCGGTACTGCCGCGCCAGGTTTCTGCCGTTGCGATGGACGACGTCGAGTACTTCTGCATCGACAGTGAGACGCTCGACGTAACGCTCACGCTGGACCAGACCGGCGTTTACGAAGTCGGTGATTTCGGTTCACAGCTGAACGGCGAAGAAGGCGACTGGATGAGTGCCCTCTTGCGCACGAAGACTTTCGAGCTGATACCGCCCCAGAACATCCAGATGATTTTTCAGCGACTGCAGAGAGTGGACTACAAGGCCGGGCACGTCGTCATTCAGCAGGGCAGCAAAGGCGATCACTTCTATATCATTCGAAGCGGTCGATGCATGGTCACTCGGGAAACGCCGGCGAACAAAGAAAACATCGACCTTGCGGAGCTGCGCGTGGGCGCGACATTCGGCGAGGAAGCGCTGATTTCCGACGAGGCGCGTAACGCGACAGTAACGATGCTGACCGACGGTATTTTGATGCGACTGGACCGCGATGACTTCCAGTCTCTGCTGAACGAGCCGATGATCATCTCGTTGAGCCACGACGATGCCGATGAAGCCATCAGCCAGGGCGGCCAGTGGCTCGATGTCCGCGTACCGAGCGAGTTCAAGGCGTCCTGTAAGGCGAACGCCACCAATCTGCCGCTGTACCTGCTTCGTCACAAACTCGATGTCCTGGATCGCCGAACGCCGTACGTCGTCTACTGCGATACGGGACGGAGAAGCTCAGCGGCAGCCTTCATTCTGAACCAGCGCGGGTTCGAGACGGCCGTTTTGAAAGGCGGGCTCAACCGCAGCGATCTCTAACCATCTATATCAATACAAAACAAACAGTTATAGTCGATATTTCATTTGTTTTGTGACGCAGTTCAAAGTTCTCGTCAGTCTCTGCAACATAATATCCCTGTAAGAGGACTAAACCAGTCCGGTCTATGGTGCTTCCATAGACGAACTGACGAAAGGATTGGTGACGGTGAAGACGCGTCTGATTTCAGATCGGAAGTGTGATCTCTACGGAGCGGCACTCGCTTCGGTCACATTCGTGTTCGACATTTACCACCCGACCGGAATCACCGGGGCAATGCCCTATATCGCCCTGCCCCTCCTCGGTCTGCTCGCAAGGTCCTCGCGTGCTGTCATCCAGCTTGCCGTCCTCGGAACCGTTTTAAACGTCGGCGGAGTTGTCATGGCGACGTCGGGAGCGCCGCTCTACGCCTTGCTGGCCAATCACCTGATGAGCGGTATCCTGGTCTGGATGGTGGCCTACATTTCGCTGACCCATCTCGCTGTCGGCGACCGGCTTCGGGCCAGCCTGCGCAATGCCGCCTTTCGCGATCCCCTGACCGGCCTCTATAACCGGCGCTATACCTTCGATATCTTCCGGAGCGAACTCGCGAAGTTCAAACGCTACGGCGATCCGTTCTCCGTCATCCTGATCGATGCCGACCATTTCAAGCAGGTCAACGACCAGTACGGCCATTGCGCCGGCGACGTGGCCCTCAAGGCCATTGCGGACGCGTGCAACAACTCGGTCCGGGATACCGACGTTGTGGGCCGGTTTGGCGGTGAGGAATTCATCATCCTGTTGCCGCACACGAAAGCCGAGGCCGCCTCGATCGTGGCGGAGCGCATTCGCAAGACGATGTTCGACAGCAAACTCGACTCGCAAGGCCAGCGTTTCGGCGTCAGGCTAAGCCTCGGAATCGCCGAAGCTGGTGTGCATGCAGACGATTTCGACGAACTGATCGCAGCGGCGGACCGGGCACTCTACGCCGCGAAGAACGCCGGTCGAAACCAGACCCGGATCGCCGAAACCGCGGAACAACGCGCGAGCGTAGTCTGCCATCACGAGCAGGCGGCGTAACGCGGTTCACAGGCTCCAGATTCGCTGCCAGACCTCCGCCAGGGCGCGGTCGCTGAATGAAACTGGCCGCAGCTCCGTGGGCTCCTCGATCCAGTGCGGGTTCTCGAGCCGGGCTACGACATGCGTAAAGATGTAAGTCGGTTCTGTGCCCATCCGCAGGTCTGCGAGGACGAGGTAGCCGTCTTCGACGGTGGCGCGCAGGAAATCGCTCGAGAACCATCGCAGCCGTTGCACCGCCCAGACGTTGCCCGCCGCGTTCAGTGCCTCTTTGTCGGATTCGTAGGCGTCGAAGTGCATGACGCCCTCGTGCAGGACCAGTGAGTCGAATCCTTCCAGGTAGCCTTCTTCGGTCAGAACAACCGCGCGCCAAAGCAGTGTATTGAACGGTGTCGGCGTCAGGAACACCGGTGCGTCCTCGAGCCCCATACCGGCCAATGCCTCGTCGACATGGCTGCGCGCGATACCCTGCGCGACCCACGACCAGCCGATGTACAGCGTGCTAATCACCAGTGCGGCGCGTAGCGCGCGACCGCTGAAATGGGCCAATGGCCGAATGGCGGCCACCAACACGGCAAAAAGCAGCGGCAACGTGTACAGCGGGTCGATAATGAACAGTGTGGCCCACATTGCGGGGTGCGGTTCGAGCGGCCAGAACAACTGGGTTCCGTAGGCCGTGTGTGCGTCGAGCAACGGATGCGTCAGTAGCGCGAGGCAGATCAACGTGAGCCAACGCCAGGGTGCCTCCCGTACCGGCGACCACCAGCGCCGCAGGGCCAGCCAGAGAAGTACCGAGAACGGCGCAAGCACGAACAAGGAGTGGCTGAAGCCGCGGTGATAGGTGAAATTCTCCACCGCACCGCCGTAGTCGATGAAGACGTCCAGATCGGGCAGAGTGCCGAGCGCCGCACCGACCAGTATTGCCTTGCGTCGGGCGCCCCGGGGTGCAATAGCGCCGCCGATTGAAGCGCCTAGAACGGCCTGGGTTACTGAGTCCATTCCGGGAGCCTACCACGAGCAGTGGCGCCGCCCTCGCCAGTCGGAGACGATGAGGTTCTAGTCCTCCGCCACGTTGAACACGAGTTTCGTACCGACGCGCTTGCTGATCAATTGGCCGCGGTACTGGAATGGCTCGAACTCCCACTTTTCGATGGCGCGCACGGCTGCACCGTCGAACAGCTCCCCGGGTTCCGATGCCTCGACCGAGATGTCCGTTGTTTCTCCGTCCGGCGTCACCGTGAAGTAGATGTCAACCCAGCCCGAGATACCTCGAGTCAGCGCGGCCTTCGGAAAGCGCGGCGCCACGCGGTTCACGAGGTTCAGCTCGGAGATGGCCGAGACTCGTGATTCCTCGGCCGCTACATACGCCCCTTCGAGTGACGCCGACATCGTGTCGGTTGTCGATGCGTCTGCACCGAGCTCAAGCATCGCCTTGAGCAGCCGGTCGGCGTCGTCGAGGTCACCGGCCGTCAGATCCTGGTCAAATGCCGAAACAATCGCTTCACGTACCTCGCCAGTCAGTTGCTCGCGTTCCGTCGGCCAGTTGTTTTGCTCCGCGAGCAGATCAACGGCGCTCGCACCCGAAGGCGTCAGGAGGTGACCGTCCGTAATTGAGCGCCGCACAGCGGTAAGCCACGCCTCGCGTGCTTCGTCCGCGCGCAGCTGGGCGCGACGTTGCCGATCGCGTTCTGCGGCGGCTCGCGCCTGCCGGATTTCATCAATTGATGAACGTGCGGCGTCGAGATAGCGGGGGTTGCGGCCCGGCAGCGCCGCTGCCGAACTGAGCGCTTCGGATGCAGCCCGATCGTCGCCGGATCGGGCGCTGTCGAGTGCCTCGTTGATGAACGCCGATGTGCGCTCATCCAGCAACTGTTGCGTCGTTGCGACCAGCGAATGATCCGGCACATAGCGCTCGACGATCGACGCAATTTCGTAGGCGTCGTCGAAGCGATTCTCGTTGAGCAAGGCTTCAACCGACGTTTCGATACTCGCCAGCACCGCGGTCCGCTCGGCTTGTGCTACAGAGTCTTCAGGGTTCGCCTCGAGTATGCGGCTGTAATAAAACAATGCGCTTTCCGACTCCGGCGAAACGAGGATGTCTGCGCCAGCCGCCAGCCGCGCCTTGCGCAGGTCGGCATCGACGCTGGTCGCGGGCTTCTCTGGCGCGGGCGCCAATTCATCGTCGACAGTCTCCGAGGCCGGTTCCTCGGCAACAACGTCTTGTTGCGGCTCTTTCAGGTCGCCGATCGTCCATGCGGGCTCGGCCGGTTCGCCGGTGGGCTCGTTGTCAAGGTAAAACCACCCGACCCCGACGACGGCCAGCACGGCACCTGTCAGGACCAGCAACAACGGCAATGAGCTTTTTTCGGATGGAGAACTCATCTACGCGGTTCCGTCCCGGTCGTCCGGGTTGCCGACGGCCTCGGCCGCTGGCTGCGCCGGCCGGCGAAATCTATTGAGAAATTGGCTCAGGGTCTGGCTGGGCTTCTCCGGACCGGGCGCATTGACGACGTGGTGACGTTTGTGCGACTCCGGGTTCTCGCGAAGCTGAAGGTGATGCAGTACCGCCGCATTGATATCCATGCGCAGCTGGCCCGGCTCGATCGGCTTGGTCGAATACCGGTAGATCTGCCCGTAGTTGATCAGGTTGATCATGTCGGTCGAATCCTTGAAGTCGTTGACGACAATCGTGACGAGTTCCGGCATGCGCTGTTTTAGCGTGTTGATGATTTTCTGCAGGATCGTGCGGTTTGTCGTGAAGTCCGTTACGAGCACGCCGGTCTTGCCTTCCCTGATCGTCTCGCCGACCTTGACCAGTGTCGTTGCGATCGTCGTTTCGCGATCCCCGGCCGCGGCGCGAATCACGCTGGCCGCGAAATCCGAATCCACCGTAAACGCTACAACACCGATTTCCTTATGCGGCGATGCGAGTGTCTCCGGCGCGGCGACCGGTTGTGGTCGCCGTTCGGCATCGACGACTCGCGATTCACTGGTTTCATCGCCTGTCATGACGATACTCGTGACTGTCTGCCAGTGCTCGGCCTGCACATCGAGAGCCAGATTGGGGGTCGTGGCATCAAAATCCGGGAAATTCTCGGCCGGCCCTACCGGTACTTCCGGTTCGGCCGGCGTTTCCGGATCGGAAACCTCGGATGCGATTGTCTCTGCTGTTCCCGGCGCGGGTGTGGTTCTTGCCCCTGGCACGGATGCCTCCGGCACAGGTACTGCGGGAGGGTCGACTGGCACCTGCGGCGCAATGTCGGGTTCTGGTTTCGCCGGGGCGACTGGCTGTGTCCTCGACGCGTCGACTGCAAGGGCGAGGGTCTCTCGAAGCAGGTTCGGCGGGCACGGTTTGCTCAGGAAACGGAAGACCTCCCCTTCGTTGATGGACCCTTGGATCGCCGCCGGGTCGGCATAGCCGGTCAGCAGAATGCGAACCGTCCTGGGCGAGCGTTTCTTGATCTGCGCGAGGACTTCGATACCTGTCATGCCGGGCATGCGCTGATCAGCGACGATCACGTCGATGTCGTTGTCGTCGATGATCGACATTGCATCCGCTCCCGAGTTTGCAAGGTACAGCTCGTATTTGCGACGAAACAGCCCGCGCATCGCGTTCAGGACGCGCTTCTCGTCGTCGACAAAAAGGATTCTTGCTTTCGCGGTCATAGCTCGTTATGCGGCCTCTGGCTCCGGTGCGGTCTCATCGTCAGCCACTGCGACGTCGTCCAGTGGCTCCGCTCCGGTTTCCGAATCCGGGTCGTTGGCCGGCTCCTCTGTGCCCAGTGGCAGGCAGATCGTAACCGTCGTTCCCCTTCCGCTCTCGGACTCGATGATCAGTTCGCCGCCGTGCGCGGTGACGATCTGGTCCACGATCGACAGGCCGAGCCCGGTGCCCTTGCCCACATCCTTGGTCGTAAAGAACGGATCGCGGATTTTTGCAAGCAGGTCTTCCGGGATGCCGGCACCGGTGTCCGCGAAGCTGATGCGGATACCGTCGTCCACCGTCTTCGTCTGTATGACGATGTCACCGGTTTCTTCGATCGCGTCGGCGGCGTTCGTCAGCAGGTTCAGGAATACCTGGTTGATTTGCGACGGCGAGCAATGGATCGTTGGCAACTCGCCATAATGCTTGTGGATCGTGACCTTATTCTTGAGCTTGTTCTTGGCGATCAGCAATGTCTTGTTGATGCCGTCGTGGACATCCATCTCGCCTTCGCGTGCCCGGTCCATGCGGCTGAAGTCCTTGAGGCTCTGGGCGAGTTCCGTGAGCTCCTCGAGCCCCTCGATGCTGTCGCAGATCAGGTCGCGTGCCTCATCGATGTCATCGCGCAGACCTTCATCGAGCAACCGCGCGATGTTCGCGATCCCTTTCTTGAGGACGGGCTTCAGGTCCTCCTTTGCGCGCACGGTAGTTATGATCTCCTCATTGATCGAGCAGAGTTCGCTGATGGCCTCCATGCGCTCCTGGAGTACGGTCGAGTTGCTGATCAGGTACCACAGTGGCGTGTTGATCTCGTGGCTGATACCGGCCACCAGCTCACCGAGTGATGACATCTTCTCGGCCTGGACCAGTTGCACCTGGGATTCCTTCAACTCTTCATAGGCGTCGCTGAGTTCGTGCGTACGTTCGTCCACACGCTCCTCGAGCGAGTTGTTGACAGCCTCGAGGTCGCTGTTCGTGCGATTGAGATCCCTGTAACTCGCTTGCAGTCGCCACATGGCGTAGCCGGTGCCGAGCAGAAGCAGCACCGCGCAGATCGACAACAGCAAACCAGCGCGTTCGGCCCTGCTGACACGACGCCGATTGTCATCGAGAATGGCATTCGACAGCGACCACAGCGATTCGGAGATCGTGCTGTCGGTCAGTACCGCCAACGCTGCCTCGGCCGCCTCGCGCTGGTTCACCACTTCCGTCGCGGCGTCGACGAAAGTCTTCATCGTCCCGGGCGCTTTCGCGGATAGCTGACGATCGTTGCGGAAGCCGTCGATTCTCTCCCGAAGTTGCGAAGCCGTCGCCTCGCCGCTGCCGGTTGCGTACTCAATGACAGCGAGCGCAAGCGAGAAGACGTTCTGCGATTCAAGGCGCAGGTTGAATCGACGCAGGTCCTTTACCACGATCGGCGACTCTTCCTGCATCGCGCGCAACGCGTCTGCAAATGCCGTCTGTTTCTCGAAGAAGTCCTGTCCGTTGGTGACGAAGTTCCGCAAGGCGCCATCGTATTCGACGAGCGTTTCGCGTACCCATGAATTCTCCAAAAGCTGCGGATTCGTATTTTGCAGGGAGGCATTACTTGCAATCAGTCGGGTCAGCGCCGCCTCGGTCGAGGCCGACAACGGACGACCGACCTCGAAGGCGCCTTCGGAGCCGTCGACGATCGACAGAATGTCGTCACGGCTGGACTCGATACCGCGCATGCGCTCGGCATGCGCGATGTAATCGTCCTCGCCGACGGCGCGCGATTCCATGATCAGGACGGAAAACACAGCGATCATCGTGGCCGCCGCGATCGTTGCCAAGAGCCCTTTCAACATAATTAATTCCTGCACTAGCGAGACTTTTGCAGGGCCAGTTTGACAATTTCCGTTACCAGGCTCAGTGAACGGCATCAAATAACCGCATAAAACGTGCGTGTACGGCCGTCGCCAATGGCTCAAACGTGACGCGGATCACATTTGCTGAGGGAGGCGTTCAAGTATCGCCCCTTGGCGTGTTTCGGTTCCACGACAAAAAAGGCGCCCGCCAGGGCGCCCATCGTCGAGCGGCCACCGAATGGATCAGGTCAGCCAGCCAAAGACGCCGCCGAGAAGCAGGCCATAAATGAGTGCATCGACCAGCGACTTCACCGTCGTAGGCCAGGGCCGGCCGAACCAGATGCTTTCCTGAAGATACGCCATGCCGTACGCGACAAAACCTACAGTACCGGCAATGCGAAATACCGCGAGATAGTCGGCACCACTGCTCAGCGTGCGGCTGACCATGTACGCGGCGATCACTGCGACAATAAGGTTGTAGACGAAGTTCAAAAGCAGCTTGCCGCCCATTGCGGGTTCGCCGCTCGGAACGATGGTGATGAAACCGACGGGCCCTTCGCGAAACTTCGAAATCATCTCGCGGCTTGCCATGTCATTCCGACTCACGGCAAAGGGTACCGAGTATTGACCTGGCGCCAGTCCCTTGAGAGCGGACCGAACGCTTTTTTCGTCAGCGGTCGGGCTGAAGTCCGTTTTGTGCCATGGCATCGCCATCCAGATCACCGCACCGGCAACAAACGTGACAAAGGTTCCCGCCAGGATCGGAAGCCACAAAGTCGTTATCGTCATATCAACCCCCTGTTTCGTCGTTTTTTCCGCAAGCGACCGCGGACTTTTCGGAGACCACTTCTAGGGTATAGCAGATGGTCATCCGGTATGCTCGCCACATGGTCATTCGCTTTCTGCCACTCGTGACTGCCCTGGGGCCGCTCGTCGGCGTCAATCTCGCATACTGGATCGGCGTTCAGTATGACAACTTGCCAAGCTGCATCCCGTACGTCGACGGTTGCACGTCAATCAGCTCGGCCGGCCGCTATCCGCCCGGCGACCGCCTCTTTCGTGCGGTCATGTTGCCGCAGGCCGTGTGGTTGATACTCACCTGGCATTTTTCGGCCGCCTGGCTCAAAACGCTCGGCAGGTCGCGCGGTACGGCGATTACCGTCGAGATTGCGGGGCTACTCGGGGCAGCAGCGCTGATCATGTACGTGTCGTACCTTGCTAGTAACGACCCGTTCTACGAAATCATGCGGCGCTACGGTATTTACCTCTACTTCATCGGCACTGTCGTTGCCCAGATCGCGGTGACCTTCGCTCTGCGGCCGTCTGGCTTGCGGAAGGTGATGATATGGATTATTGCGATGCCCTTCGTGCTCGGTATCTACAACCTCATTCAGAAAGCCTATATCTCGGATCTGAACAGCGTTGAGAACCGCATCGAGTGGATCGTCTCATTGCTGATGCAGTTGTGGTTCGTCGCCCTGTACCTTGCTTGGCGAAGGACCAACTTCAAGGTCGTGCCTGGGACCACTTAGGCACTTTACTGAAGGAACGGGTCAGCGAGGTTCGGATCGCCAAGTAAGGAGTCATCGGTTAACGACTCGAGAAACGCAATCAGGTCTGCGCGCTCTTCGTCGCTCAACTCGAATCCCGTAACGAACTCCGACTTGAACGGACTGAGCCGGCCGTCGCCGGCAAGCGGACCGTTTCCGATAATACGCCCGCCGCGCTCGTAGTGACGGATGACCGCGTCCAGCGTCCCGATACTGCCGTCGTGCATGTACGGCGCCGTTACCCCGACGTTACGCAAGGTCGGCGCCTTGAAGCGCCCCATGTCCCGGCGCTCCCCCGTCATGTCGAAGAGGCCGGTGTTGTCACTTGGATAAGCGCCGTCGCCGTCGAGGTTGTAAAGCCCCGTGTTGTGATAGCCGACCCGCTCGACCCGCGTGTTGATGTGCGTTGTGCTATCCGTGAAATTGAAGCCGCCATGGCAGTGAAAACACTCAAGTCGCTCGGAGAAGAACAGGTCCATGCCACGCACCGCATCGTCACTGATCGCATCCGCGTCACCGGCGAGGTATCGATCGTAGGGCGAATCGAAACTCGTGATGGTCCGGACGAACGCCGCGATTGCGCGTACTGCATTGAGAACCGAGTGCGGATCCGTATCGTTCGGGAAAGCCTCCCCGACGAGTCTGCTGTAGCGTTCTTCGCGTAACAGTTGGACGAGTCGGTCTTCGTGGCCACCGAGCCCCATCTCGACCGGGTTGTCGCCGAACAGCGGTGTCAGTGCCTGGTCCTCGAGACGATCCATTAGCGGGTTTGCCCAATCCAGCCTGGTCGCGTAAGCAACATTGACGAGACTCATGGCACTCCGGGGATGAACCTCGCCGGTCGAACCGATCGAGCGCGGGTTGCCGTCGGTGAACGCCAGCGCCTGGATGTGACAGGTCCCGCAGGACATCGATTCATTCCCCGACAGGCGCGTGTCGTAGAACAACCAGCGCCCGAGCTCGACCTTCGACGCGTGCATCGGATTATCCACAGGAACCTGTGGCGGTGGCAGGTCCGCGGGAAGGTCCCATTGCCACTCCGGCTGCCTCAGCCACAACCACGCAACGAGGCCCAGCAATCCTGCCGCCACGAGTCCGAAGAACAACCTGATCATCGGAGCGAGAATACGCTCTGTGCACCATCCTGCCGCCCGGACTCGAAGTCGATACCGAGTGCGCGGAACGGCGCGATACAGTCCTGCTCGGCCGGCCCGGAAGAACAGTTGGTCGCCGTGGCATCGTCCAGGTCGACGCCGGACATGAGCTTGCCGAGATCAACGGCAACGCGGCTTTCGCCCGGAATGAAACCGTCGAGTTCGACATCTACCCGGTTGGAGAAGCGACAACCGGTCACATTGCCGACCGTGCCTTCGCAGCCGGCACTGCCTATGTGAATCCAGAAACCGTCGGACGCCGTCCTCACACCAGCCCTCAGGAACTTGTAACCGGACCGCCAGTGCCAGTGCATATCCGGATCGTCGAGGGGCGGGCTGGCCGTCAGTGGATTGGCGTGGTTCAGCCGGAAAGGCACGCCGACCGTGAACCGCAACGCACGATACTCTCCGTTACGCGCTACGCCGACGAGCTTCGTGGCGACTTCGGCCGTGCCGTCCTGACAAGCGCCGCTACCGTCTTCAAGGTCGATCAATGCGACCACGTCGTTCTGCCACGGTCTCTCCACCAGGAATCCAACGTCCCGCACAACCCCGTCGGTGGTGACGATCCGAGGGTTACTGATGTAAAAGCGCAAATCGGTCAGCGCCGGGTCGCCCCCATCGCAGGTCAGCGGCGCGCCGTTCCAGGTTGCGACGAACGGGATTTCGAGACCGAGGTCCCAGCGGCTGCAGGAGAGGCTCAGGGCGGCGAGGCAGAGGGCCAGTATGTTGCGCGCCGGCAAGATCAGGTCGCTGTCTTGCTGACGTCGGCCGAGTCATCCTCGTTGGCCGAGCTGCCGTCTTCCTTTTCCGGCTGCGCCGTATAGTCGAGCACGCCTGTCGCGATCAGGTCCGTTGATGCCTGCGCAACTGACAGCTCAGTCTGGACCTCGCGAATTTTCGCCTCGGCGTGTACGTTTTCGGTAGCCCGATCGGCGAGCTCGGCGCGAAGCTCGCGTGTTTTGATGACAGAATCCTTGAGATCGGCCTTGATACGATCAATCCTGCACTGCTGGTCGGAGATGACGTTGTCCCGCCGTTCGATACCGACCGTCGTCTCCTTGAGTTCTTCCTCGAGGCGCTCAAGTTCGGTGTTGGACTTCTGCGAGTTTCCCTGGGCGATGCGCAGTTCCGCCTCGAGTTCGCGAATGCGATCATCCCGGGGGTCGCGTTTCCTGGCGCGACTCCGTGCTCCCAGGCTGGAACTGATCGACGACAGCAGCCAGCCGACCAGAAACGCACCGGCCGTATACAGGATCAGTTGCTGAGGGAGCTCGACAAACATCTGGATATCATCATTGGGATTCGCGGTGCAGAAAAGGACAGGGTTCTCACTCTGAGGGACCCCCGCCTGGGTTCAGAAGGACCATATATGCTCTCTCGATAAATCGCAATAGGCCGAAAAAATCTTTTTTAACAGCAAGTTACGTATCATGCCGCGATGCGAGGTAGCGCTGCACCATGCCCGGGAAATCCGTGAACAGACCGTCGATCGACAGATCCTCGATGGCGTACGCAAGCAGTTCGTCGAATGCCCTGAAACCTGGGGGCAGCGCGTCGCTGCGAAACGTGTAGGGATGCACGACCAGCCCGGCCGCATGAGCCCGGCTCACGAGACCGCTGTCGCTGACACGATTGTCTTTCCTGCGATGGCGGTAGAGCTGGTTGACCCAGGGTCCGATGCCGTCGACGGTCTTGGCGAGCTTGTTCAGGCCCCGCGTCGTTCGCAGCGCCCGGTAGTTCGAATTGCCGGCTTCCCAGTCGTCCTCGCCGATCAGTTGCACTAGCTTGAGTCGGCAACCGAGTTCATGACGCACGCGCCGCACCTCGTGCTCGTCAAAGCACTGCAGGTAACATGCGTCCGCGTGTTCCGTATACCCGAACCGCGCAAGTACATCGAGCACCAGGCTCGTGATATCGACGCCTTCCCGCTGGTGCCACGCCGGTGCCTTGATTTCGGGGTAGATGCCAACCGGGCGCGCGCCGCGCTCGCACAGGTCGGCGACCAGTTGCAGCTCGCGTTCGAGGGAATGCACTCGAAAATCCTCGCCGGCCGACGGGAAACGGCCCGGATAGACCGGATTGCCGTCGGCATCCGTCCGTTCGTGGGCGCGCAACGATTCGATTTCGGCGAGGTCGAAGTCCCGAACGTAGTATCGCCCGTCCGGCCGTGCGCGCCCCGGGAAACGCACGGCCACGTCGGTGACCCGTTCGAGGTGGATGTCGTGGAGCACGATCAGTCGGTCATCGCGGGTTGCAACGATGTCCTGCTCCAGGTAATCGGCGCCCATGGCGTAACCCAGCGCCTTGGCCGCCAGGGTGTGTTCGGGCAGGTGGCCGGATGCGCCTCGATGAGCAATGATAACCGGACGCATGGAATAGTCTACTTTAAGTATCTTCTATATTTTATTGTTTTAACTACTCTTCTATCGGCCCATCGGCGTTGAAACCGGGGAAATCGACGACCTCCCAGCGAGCCGTGTCCTCGCCACGGCCCACCCGCTTGATTGCATCGACCATCTCACGGTCATTCCACTCGATGTGCTCTTTCGCCCGCGTCACGATTTCCTCCGGTGTATCGTGCAGGCCGCCAAACGGCCTGATCGCGATCATGCCGATCTTGTTCGCGTCCGCGACGTCCATCATGAATTTCACGAGTTCCTGGTTATCGTCGTACAGCGAGGGTGTGACGAACACGGCTTCGGCCTGTTTCATCTGCGCGATCAGCTCGTCCTTGATCTCCTGCAGCCCGCCTGACTGCGGCATGTTCTCGGGTTTGCTGACGTTCAGGTAGTAGAAACGGTCCGCGCTTTCGAGGAACTCGAAGATGCGCAGATAGTCGTCACCTTCGTGAAAATTGTGCATCGCAAACACACGTATCGGATTGCTCTCAGACACCAGGGACTCCTCATCCGGACTCTCTTCAGGCTAGTTTACCGGACCTGTTCCCATAGTTTGGGGGTTTCTGTATCGTAGCGGCGAATGCGTCTCCTTTTGTACAACATACGCTACGCTGTCGGCGGCGGCGCGAGCATGCACGTGCCGATCCCTGGGGCCGGCTACGTGCTCGGCAACCAGGCCGTGTTGCCCGAAATTACCCAGTTCATCAAATCGATCGACCCGGACGTCGTCGGGCTAATCGAGGTCGATACCGGCTCGATTCGGAGCCGAAATGTCAACCAGGCGGAGTCCATCGCCGCTGATCTCGGGATGAACACGTCCTACGAGACCAAGTACGGAGAGCGCTCAATCAACCAGATGCTGCCGATCGTGCGCAAGCAGGGAAACGCGTTTATGGCGGCGTCCCGCGTACACGGCGAACGCTTTCACTATTTCGATACCGGCATCAAACGCCTGATTATCGAACTGGAGATGGACGAATTCGCCATCTTCCTCGTTCACCTGTCTCTCAAGTATCGTCACCGTCATCTGCAGTTGCGACGTTTGTTCGACCTGATTGAAGAGACGGAAAAGCCCGTCGTCGTCGCTGGAGACTTCAATACCTTCTGGGGCGAGAACGAGATCTACCTGTTCATGAAGGCTGCGGGACTGACGTCGGCCAACGTGAACAGCGCTCCCACCTACCCGAGTCGCGCACCTCGCAAGGAGCTCGACTTCATCCTGTACCAGGATGGCATCAGCGTCACGAATTTCGAGATCCCCGACGTGCGCCATTCTGACCATTTGCCACTCGTGTGTGATTTTGAGCTGGCACAGTAGAAGAGAAAGACCATGAGAGAGCACTGGAAACTCGAAACCGATGATGCCGGCATCGCCTGGCTGTGTCTGGACAAGGCGGAGGCCAAGGCCAACGTCCTGTCATCCTATGTCATCGAAGAACTCGATGGCGTCCTCGACGAACTGGAGGCCAATCCCCCCAAGGGACTCGTGTTGTATTCCGGCAAGCCGGGCAGCTTCGTCATGGGCGCGGACATCACGGAGTTTTCCGACTTCGAATCAGCCGAGGAAGTTGCTCGGCTTGGCCAACTGGGCCAGAGCGTGTTCCGCCGATTCTCGACCTTGCCCTGTCCGACCGTTGCCTATGTTAACGGTGTCTGCCTGGGTGGGGGGCTGGAGATCGTGATGTTCTTCGACTACCGCGTCGGGCCAACCGGAGACAGCCGGATTTTCGGTCTTCCCGAGGTCAAGCTCGGCCTTCACCCTGGTTTCGGCGGCACAGTCAATGCGGTCCAGCTTTGCGGCGTACGAGCCGGCATGCAGCTGATGCTGACGGGCAACCCGATCAATGCGAAAAAAGCGCTGCGAACCGGTCTCATCGATCGCATCGCCGGCGGCGATGAATGGCGTGACGTCGCGAAGCAGCTCGTCGCCAGTAAGCCGCCAAAGCGCAAGGCCCCCTTCGTCGACCGCCTGATGGGAATCGGTCCTTTACGCCCGTTCGTCAAGAACATGCTGATCAAGCAGGTTGCTAGCAAGGCCCGTAAGGACCACTACCCTGCCCCCTACGCGATGATCGATCTGTGGGCTGAACATGGCGCGTCACCGAAGACCGGGTTCAAAGCCGAAGCCGAGAGCTTCGGGCGCGTTATGTGCACGGATACGGCGCGCAACCTGATTCGCGTGTTCTTCCTGCAGGGCAAGCTCAAAAAGCAAGGTAACCGGACGGACACACAGATCAAGCATGTCCACGTCGTCGGCGCTGGCGTAATGGGCGGCGATATCGCGGCCTGGTGCGCGCTTCGCGGACACACGGTGACACTTCAGGACCGCGAGCAGAAGTACATCGACCCGGCGCTGGAACGTGCCGCGAAACTCTTCTCGAAGAAAGTTCGCAATGATGCCAAACGCGCCGAAACATCATCACGGTTGCGTGCCGACGTGGCCGGCAACGGTGCTGCTGAAGCCGATCTGATTATCGAGGCCATATTCGAGAACCTCGAGGCCAAGCAGTCGCTCTACAGGGAGTTGCAGGCGAAAATGAAACCGGGCGCCCTGCTTTCGACGAATACGTCCAGCATTCGACTGGAGGATCTGCGCACGGTGCTCGATGAACCAACGCGTTTCATCGGTCTGCATTTCTTCAATCCGGTCGCGATGCTTCCTCTCGTCGAGGTGATCCGCTGCGCAGACACCGATCAGGCAGCCATGGACATCGGCTTTGCGTTTACGAAAGGAATTGGCAAGTTTCCGCTCGAATGTCTCAGTTCGCCGGGTTTCGTCGTGAACCGCATTCTTGCGCCCTACATGGGTGAGGCGATGGCGTTGGCGAAAGAAGGTGTAGCGCTCGCCGAGATCGACAAAGCCGCCGTGGATTTCGGTATGCCTATGGGACCGATCGAGCTGGCGGACAGCGTTGGGCTCGATATCGCCCGGCATGTCGCGGGTATTCTGACGACCGCGTCGGACAGGGAGGTCCCGGACAATGACCTCGCGTCCCTGGTCGAGGCCGGGAATCTCGGCCGCAAGACCGGTCAGGGCTACTACCGCTGGGAGGACGGCAAAGCGGTGAAGCCGCCCTCCTCCGGTGGGAACGTACCGGCGGACATGCAGGATCGCCTGATCCTGGCCATGGTCAACGAGGCGGTGGCCTGTCTTCACGAGGGTGTAGTGACGGAAGCCGATCTTCTCGATGCGGGGGTCATATTCGGGACCGGTTTTGCGCCGTTCCGCGGTGGGCCGATCAACTATGCCCGGGAGCGTGGCATTGAAGCGGTGACCGCGAGCCTGCGTGATCTCGCCGGCCGACTCGGCGACCGGTTCACTCCACACGAGGGCTGGTCGAACGTGTGATTCTGGTCACAGCCGGGCGAGCTTTGCCCGGCAAACTGTGCGGTGCTTCACGCTGCCGGCTACAGACGGTACCGGAAGTCGTTGAATTGAAGGTAGAATACGTGCTTGACGTAATACCAATACGAAGAGCGAACGCGAGACCAAACGGAATGATTGATGTCAGGTGAGCAGGTAAGCACTGAGCTGCTCAGGGGTTTTTCGCCACTGGACGGCCTGAAACGCGACAATCTCGCGGCGCTTGCCCGCAAGGTGCAGATTCGCGAGCTCACGCCGGGCCAACTGCTGTTCAAGGAAGGCGACTCCGAGAAACGTACGATTTACGTCGTGTCTGGCGTCCTCGATCTTCTGAGCGACGGAAAAGTGGCCGGCAAGATCGAGGGTGGCACCGAGGAGTCTCGACAGCCTGTGGCGCCGGTGTTTCCGCGACGCGTGACGGCCAAAGCGCGCGACCGGGTTCACTTCATCTCGATCGACAGCGATCTGCTGGATGTGATGCTGACCTGGGACCAAACCGGTACCTATGAGGTATCGGAATTGCAGGGCAAGTCGGACCAGGGCGGCGAAGACTGGATGACGATGCTGCTGCAGACCAAGGCGTTTCACAAGATTCCGCCAGCCAATATCCAGGCCATTTTCATGCGCATGCAGCAGATCAACTATCGCTCGGGCGACGTGATCCTCAAGCAGGGCGCCGAGGGTGACTACTTTTACGTACTGATCCGCGGCGCGGCGCTCGTCACGCGCGAAACGCCGCTCAGCAAGGAAGGCATCAAGCTGGCCGAACTGCACGTAGGCGATACGTTTGGCGAAGAGGCGCTGATATCCGACGCGAAGCGTAACGCCACCGTGACGATGCAGACCGACGGTGCGGTCATGCGACTCGGCAAGGACGATTTCAAGACGCTCCTCAACGAGCCCATGCTCGAGTGGGTGTCACGCAGCCAGGCGGAGGAAATTATTCGCGAGGGCGGCCAGTGGCTGGACGTACGGTTGCCCAGCGAATTTGAGAACCAGCATCTCGATGGTTCGATCAACATCCCGTTGTATTTCATCCGGTTGAAGATTTCGATGCTGGACCCCGACAAGAAGTACGTCGTTTGTTGCGATACGGGACGGCGGAGTTCCGCGGGTGCCTACATCCTGAGTGAACGCGGGTACCAGGCTTACGTCCTGCAGGGCGGCATAAACACTGAGAGTTCTTAAGGCGCTCTCAGCGCACTGATGCTCCCAGCGCGCTAGTGCGGTTCACATCGTATGAGTAGGCTTGTCGCCGCCAAGGGCGCCGGCGAGGTAGGTCTCGATCTTTTTCTGCGTATTGCCCTGATCCTGGTCCGAGAACTGCACGCCGATTCCGGCCGTGCGTTTGCCCTGCGCACCCTTGGGCGTCATCCAGATCACCGTACCGGCAACCGGGATCTTCTCTTCTTCCCCCATCAGGTTGAGGAGCATGAAGACCTCGTCACCGAGGCGATAGGAGCTGTTGGTCGGGATGAACAGGCCACCGTTCACGACGTAGGGCATATAGGCCAGGTACAAGGCGCTCTTGTCCTTGATCGTCAGAGTCAGCAGTCCAGGTTTGCTCATCAGTCTCGCCCTTGGGGCGTCAACGCGACGCCAGGATAAGGTTCAGTCCGTCCAACGGGGCTTCGAAGTTGCATTCGCGCAGACCGCCGGCCCAGTCGATCAACAGGCTCTCGAACGTCAGCTGCGGGTTCCATGAACCCTGCGCCTGGCCTCGCAAGCGGTTGATTATGTCTAGATAGCAGAACAGGTTTCGGCTGTCCATGCGCCGTAGCACAGATTCGTCAATCGCGAGCCCTGCGGCCCGTTCACGGCCCGCCGACAGCGCGACCAGCCCCAGTCTGACCTGGTGGGACAGCCAGTTGAGGACAAAGACAGGCTCAATCCGGGACCATCGCGCCGCGACCTCCACGGCAGAGCCCTGCCCGCGCCCGAGTGCGTTCATGTCGCGTGCCATCCCGGCCCCGGTTTCCAGCTCTTCCAGCGCCGCGATCGCCGCCAGCGGTGCTCCGCCGGCCGCTCGCAACGCATCGATCCATGCCGCCCCGGGCTGCAGCCGATCCAGCCAGGCCAACCCCTCGGATTCAGCAGGTGGCGCAAAATCTATGCGCTGACAGCGACTGAAAATAGTCGCCGGCAAATGACCGACGCGATCGGCGATGAGAACGAGCAGCGCGTCGCCGGGTGGCTCCTCGAGCGTTTTGAGCAGGCTGTTGGCGGCATTGACCGTCATTGCGTTGGCAGGCTCGATGACAGCGACCTTGCCTTGCCCTTCGTAGCTCGTCAGGCCAAGTTCGTGGACGAGTCCGCGGATCTGCTCGATACCGATCGTCGCTCTGTCCTCCGCCGGCGCTATCCAATGCAGATCGGCGTGTTCGGCAGGTGTGCCCGGATGGCTCGGGAGCGCACCGGTATCGGTGCCGAGAAACGTCGAGGCGATCCAGCTTGCGGCCGCCCGCTTGCCTGTGCCCGGCGGCCCGATGAGAAGCACGGCATGCGGAACCCGTTCATGCCGGACCCGGTCGAGCCAGCTCTCTGCAAACCGCTTTAGCCAGACTAATTCCATTATTTATTAATTACTTATGTTTCTTTTCTAAAGTATCTAGTCATCTAGTATCTGTGCCACCAGAGTCCGCATATCGTCGGTGACGTCCCCGAGGTCCCGCGACGTGTCGATGACGACGAAGCGATCGGGTTCGCTGATCGCGAGCTGGAGATAGCACTCGCGCACGCGCTGGAAGAACTCGTGGCGCTCTTGCTCGAAACGGTCAGGTTCGCTGCGTCGGCCAGCGCGCTCCATGCCAATCTCGACCGGAGCATCCAGCAGAATGGTCACGTCCGGCCACGTATCACCGTGCACCCAGTCGGCGACGAGGTCGATCGTTTCCATCGGAATGCCGCGTCCGCCTCCCTGGTATGCACGCGTCGAATCCGTAAAGCGGTCGCAGACCACCCAGGTACCTGCGTCGAGCGCCGGCACGATTACGTTGTTGACGTTGAACGACCGTGCGGCAAACATCAATAGTACTTCGGCAATCTCGGGAACGGGCTCGTCGCCACGATTCTTCAGTAAGTCGCGGATGTCTTCCGCAAGCGGCGTGCCACCCGGTTCACGGGTCGTCAGAACCTTGCGGCCGGCCGACTCGAGACACTCGACGAGCGTCGCCATGTTGGTCGACTTTCCGACTCCCTCGATTCCCTCGATTGTGATGAACTTGCCGCGTTCCACGTCAGCCACCCTCCCGCCGGTTCTGCCGGAGTCTTTTCAGGTACTCATCGACCGCTGCCTCATGTTCCTCCCGGGTCTTTGAAAACTTGTGACTACCGTCCCCGAGGCCCGTAGCGACGAAATACAGCTCCTCCCCGTCCGCTGGGTGTAGAGCAGCCTGGATGGCTGCTGCGCCCGGCATCGCAATGGGCGTCGGCGGCAAACCGTGGCGCGTGTACGTGTTGTAAGGCGTATCGGTTCGCAGGTCCTTGCGTGTCAGATTGCCGTTGAAGCCGGGCCCGATGCCGTAGATCACGGTCGGATCCGTCTGAAGCCGCATGCGCTTTGCCAGCCGGCGCGTAAATACGCCGGCGATTCGCTGCCGTTCGTCGGCACGCGCCGTTTCTTTCTCTATGATCGATGCAAGGATCAGCGCCTCGTAAGGCGTCTGGACCAGTGTTTCTCCACCGCGGCTCCGCCACTCTTCGGCCAGAACCTCCTGCATCAGCTCGTAGGCCTGCTGCAGAATCTCCCGGTCGGTCGAATTGCGTGGGAAGTGATAGGTTTCAGGCAGAAACAGGCCTTCCGGATTCGTCTCGGTTGCCCCCAGTTTCTGCAGGAATGCAGGCCAGTCCTCATCGGTCATGGATGCGTCAATGACCTCGCTGGCATGCAAACCTGCAAGCAGATCGTAGCGATTCCAGCCCTCGATGATAGTGAAGGAATGCAGCTGTACAGCGCCCTTCTCGAACATCAGCAACAATTGATAAGCATTCGTGCCCGCTTCGATGTGGTACTCGCCGGCCTTGATCGCATTTTCAGCGCCGGTCAACCTCGCGGTCAGACGCAGCCAGAAATAGCTTTGGACGAACCCTGAGTCCACGAGGTCCCGGGCAACGGCGCTGAACGAACTGCCCGGTTCGACGATGAAGGTCGCACCGTCTTCCGGAACCTCGAGCTCGGCTGTCATTGCCCTGTTTAGCTGCCACACGCCGAGCGCCATCGTGACGACGATCACGGCGAGGGCTACGGCAATGGCCTTGACGATGCCGGTCACGCCCGGCACTCCAGGACCCCGTTGTCCGCTAGCAGCCCAAGCACCTGCTTGGTTATGGGTCCGACCGGCCACGACTGGTCGCCGCACCGGTTCACCGGGATCGCCCCCATCTGGCTGTTCGTCAGGAAGACCTCATCCGCGTCGGCAAGATCGTTTTCGGACAGTGACCCGATCTCGCAGGTGAGCTTAGTTGCGTTCAGCAGTGCCAGCAGGTGACGGCGCATCGTACCGTCGACACCGCATCGTTCGAGAGCAGGAGTCCGTATCAGGTTGTCCTTGACGATGAACACGTTCGACATGGTACCGCAGACCAGTTTGTCCTCTACGTCGAGTGTCAGGCCTTCAAAGGCCCCTGTGGGCAGGCATTCAGAGCGCGCCAGGACTTGCTCGAGCCGGTTCAGCGTCTTGAGCCCTGCGGTTGCAGCGCCAATCGCCAGCCGCGTGTTGCAGAGTATGGTCGCGACGCCCGTCACGTACGAGGACCGGCTGACAGGGGCTGACTGAAAGACTCCGACAAAGACGCGGGGGTCTGCGGGCATGCTCCGGCCATAGCCGCGCTGTGCGACGCCGGCTGTCAGGATGATCTTGGCAATTGAAAACACCGGGTCGCAATCGCTGTTGGCCAACGCAGCGTCGAGCCGCGCGCGCAACACCTTGACCGCGGGTGTCACCAGGCCCAGTCTGCGGCATCCGCGTGCCAGGCGCTCGTAGTGCAAATCCCACAATCGCGGCTCGCCCTGTCGGATCGCTATCGTCTCAAAAAGCCCGTCACCGTACTGCAGGCCACGGTCGTCCAGCTCGATCGCGCTCACGGGCTTGTCTATCTCGTACCAGTCGCTCATTCGGATATCGCACGCAGCAGACCCTCAGCCTTGGCTCGCGTTTCTTCGAGTTCGGCGTGTGGATCCGAGTCTGCGACAATGCCTGATCCCGCGCGGAAGGTCACGTTCCCGTTCTTCTTCACAAGCGTGCGAATCAGGATGTTCAGGTCAAGGCTGCCGTCGCGGTTCAGGTAGCCGAATGAGCCGGTGTACGCCCCTCGCGGTCCCTGCTCCAGTTCGTCGATGACCTCCATGCAGCGGACTTTCGGGCAGCCGGTAATCGTACCGCCCGGAAAGACCGCGGCGATTGCCTGCCCGGGCGTGACCTCGTCGCGCAGCTCACCGCGTACGTTCGAGACGATGTGGTGCACGTGCGCATAGCTCTCGAGCACCATCATTTCGTTGACTTCGACCGTCCCGGCGCGACAGACGCGGCCGAGATCGTTACGTCCGAGATCGATCAGCATGACGTGCTCAGCCCGCTCCTTGGGGTTGGCAAACAGTTCGGCCGAGAGACTGTCGTCCGTCTCGAGGTCCTCGGAACGAGGCCGCGTGCCCGCGATCGGACGTGTCGAAACGATTCCGTCCCTTACTCGCAACAGGCGTTCCGGCGATGAAGAGATGATGGTGCTGTCGTGCCAGCGCGCGATCCCGGCAAACGGGCCCGGGTTCGACCGGCACAGCACCTCGTAGACATCGTCGGCGTTCACGGTCCGGGGCGCGCTTGCAGACCATTCCCGCGACAGGTTCGCCTGGTAGATGTCTCCGGCCGCAATGTACTCCTTGGTGCGCACGACGGCAGATGTAAAACGCTCGGCCGTCTCTTCCGCGATGTCGGTCAGCGTCGCCACTGCCGCAGTTCGCCGGCGATCCAGCGCCGCAACGTCGCGGTGGACTGCGACGGTGTCTACACCTTGCCCGGGCTCTGCGATGAGCCAGCAGGTTTCTTCGGCATGGTCGAAGACGAGTGCTGCCGGACAGCGAACCGCAAAAGCCGCCGGAAGCACAGGATCCGCACGGAGGTTGAGCCCCGGCTCTATCTGGTCGGCCAGTTCGTAGCCGAGGTACACGAACCAGCCGCCAAGAAACGGCAGCTCGGATTGTACCTGTGGGACCTGCTCCTGCTGCCAGCGCGCGTCGAGTTCGTCGAGAAACCGGCGATCGTCGTCGGCAACGATCGCGTCGCCGGGATGCGCGAACAGGATATCGAACCGACCGAGCGTGCCGCCGTTTGCCGTGCTCTGCAGCAGGAAAGGATAACGCAACGGATGTTCGCGATGCAGTTGCCGCAGATCCGCAGGACCTGCGATCGCACGCAATCGCTCAATCAATGGCGCGAAGAATCAGGCTTCCGTTGGTTCCGCCGAAGCCGAAGGAATTCGACAGCACGGTGCGGACTTTCGCGTCGCGCGCCGTGTTCGGCGTGTAGTCGAGATCGCACTCCGGATCCTGATTGTCCAGGTTGATCGTTGGCGGAATTGACTGGCGTTCGATCGCGAGGGCGCAGAAGATCGCCTCGGCGACACCTGCCGCTCCAAGGAGGTGGCCCGTCGTGGACTTGGTAGAGCTAATCATGACCTTGCCGGCGTGGTCACCGAACGCCCGCTTGATGCCATTGGTTTCGCCAATGTCGCCGGCCGGTGTCGACGTACCATGCGTATTGATGTAGTCGACATCTCCCGGATCGATACCCGCATCCTCGATGGCCGCCGACATGCACTTGCGCGCACCCTCACCATCGGCGGGCGGCAATGTAATGTGGTAGGCATCGCCACTCATGCCAAAGCCGATCAGCTCGGCATAGATTTTCGCGCCGCGGGCCCTGGCGTGCTCGTATTCCTCGAGGACCACTGTGCCGGCGCCGTTACTGAGAACGAAACCGTCCCGATCGATATCGTACGGGCGGCTCGCACCGGCCGGGTCGTCGTTGCGAGTGGACATGGCACGCGCCGAGCAGAAACCGGCCATCGCGAGCTCGGTCGTCGCATACTCGGCGCCGCCCGCGATCATGACGTCGGCGTCGCCATGCTCGATACTGCGTCCCGCGAGTCCGATGCAATGCGTCGATGTTGCACACGCGGTCACAATAGAGATATTCGGTCCCGTAATGTGCTGCATAATGCTGACCTGCCCGGAGGCCATGTTGATGATGCTTCCGGGGATGAAAAACGGGGATACCTTGCGCGGGCCGCCGGACAACATCTTGTTGTGATTGTCCTCGATCGTCTTGATGCCACCGATGCCTGCACCCAGAGCAACACCGATTCGGTGGCCATTGGCTTCGGTGATCTCGAGACCCGAATCGTGCAGAGCCTCGATCGTCGCACCAACGCTGTAATGGATGAACGGGTCGTTCTTGCGCTGGTCTTTCTTCGCAAGATAACGATCGACGTCGAACCCCTGCACAACGCCGGCAATGCGCGTCGGGAACAGTTCGGCGTCGAATTCGTCAAGCAGAACGGCACCCGAGTTTCCCTCGCACACGTTGTGCCAGGCATCGTCAAGTGTGCTACCTACCGGTGAGACGATTCCCATACCGGTAATGACAACGCGCCGTTTACTCAAGAATCTGTCCGTTTGGGTCGCGGCAGAACTGCCGATCGGAACAATTGGGATGGCGCGGCCCGGCGGGGCCGCGCCTGCGGTATTAACCCTCGCTCTGGCGAGCGGTTACGAAGTCGATAGCCTGCTGGACCGTCGTGATCTTTTCGGCTTCCTCGTCGGGGATTTCGGTCTCGAATTCCTCCTCGAGGGCCATCACCAGCTCAACCGTGTCGAGCGAATCGGCGCCCAGGTCGTCGACAAAAGAAGCATCGTTCGTCACCTCGTCTTCTTTGACGCCGAGTTGCTCTGCAACAATGCTTTTCACTTGTTCTTCGATACTGCTCATAGTCGTCGCTTCTCCTAAGAAGACTCGTTGTGCGTTGTTCCGGGCGCGAAAACGCCTCCCGAAACCCGCCCGGGACACCCTAACTCCTTGATTTTCCAAGGGGCACCCCGGCCGTGGGCTGCCATTGTATGTTAATCGAATCGTCCAATCTACAGCTTTTAGTCCATCAACATGCCGCCATTTACATGCAGCGTCTCGCCGGTGATGTAGGCTCCCGCGGCCGACGCGAGGTAGACGACGGCATTGGCGATATCGGCCCCGTCGCCGAGCCTGCCGAGCGGTACCTGGGTCAGCATCGCCGCGCGATTTTCATCGGGCAGGTCCCGGGTCATGTCGGTGTCGATGAAGCCGGGGGCAATCACGTTGACCGTGATGCCTCGCGACCCGATCTCCCTCGCCAGTGACTTGGAGAATCCGATCATGCCCGCCTTGGTTGCCGCGTAGTTCGCCTGTCCCGGATTGCCGAGTACGGCAATGACCGACGCGATATTGATGATGCGGCCTTTCTTCGCCTTCATCATGCCGCGCAGGCAAGCCTTGCTGACACTGTACATGCCGGTCAGATTGGTGGCGATGACATCGTCCCACTCGTCGCGTTTCATTCGCATAAGAAGATTGTCGCGCGTGATGCCCGCATTGTTGACGAGGATAGTCGGACTGCCCTCGTTGCCCTGGATGTCCTTAAGAGCTGCCGCGACGGATTCCTCGTCCGCCACGTCGAGAACTGTGCCCCGCCCTCGATCGCCGAGCGCAACAGAGATGCCGTCCGCACCTCCCTGACTCGTGGCCGTACCGACGACCGTGGCGCCGGCCTCGACCAGGGCAGCTGCGATCGCCGCGCCGATTCCGCGGGAAGCGCCTGTCACGAGCGCGATTTCGCCGTCGAGGGCGTTGGCACTAAAAAGCGTTTTCATGAGATCTCCCGATTGCCGGTCCGTCTTGCGGACTGCGGCGCATTATATCGACGCGGTTTGAGCATCTCTATGCCGGAGCAAGGCTCCCGCCACGAGACCACCGATGACTCCGTACAGATGCGCATCGACGATGACCGCGCCGCCCGACGTCGATTCCGAGCCCGGCAACGGTCCGCCGAACTGCTCCCAGCCGAGTTTCGCCAGCACGAGCGCGCCGAGTACAATACTCTCGCGGTCGCGCCGCAGCAGGCGCGGCAGAAGTCCCGCGGCAAGCAGGCCATGCAGCATGCCCGACAGGCCGACATACCAGTCGAGGCGCGGATTGAATATCCACAGGCCCGCATCGATGGTCGAAACACTGATCAGGGCGACCCAGATCCAGCGCAGCGAGGTGAATACCGAGCCGACGAGCCAGATGACGAGCGCCACGCCAGCGAGGTTCAGCATAAGGTGGGCCCAGCCGAGGTGGACGAAGTGTCCGGTCAACAGTCGCCACACCTGTCCGTCACCGATCGCGCCGCGGTCGTACGCCAGCACTTCTCGCCAGCCGGCCACCTCGAACGATACGCAGGCGAACGCAATCGCCGCGGCGAGGAACCAGCTGTGGCGTTGCCTAGAGCGCGTGTCGAGCTTGTGTAACCCCATGTTTGATATACTGACGTTTAAAGGAAATCAGAGTCAATTCGGCGGCTTCGAACCCGTTTCGCGCCGCCAGGAGCATCGCCAGTGAAGCAACACTCAAGGACGACTTTTGGGCCCCGTCGCCAGGCCGGTTTTACGCTGATCGAGATCATGGTTGTCGTCATTATCATCGGCATCCTTGCCGCGATCGTGGCGCCTAACGTCATCGGTCGTGTCGATGATGCGCAGATCACCAAGGCCAAAGCGGAAATCTCGGCTATCGAGAATGCGATGAAGTTCTATCGCCTCGACAACTTCCAGTACCCGACCACCGAACAGGGCATCGACGCACTCGTGACGAAGCCCAACGACCCATCTATCCGCAACTGGAAAACCGGGGGCTACCTCGACCGTGTCCCCCGGGATCCGTGGGGCAATCCCTACCAGTATCTGAATCCGGGCAACAACGGCGAGATCGATATCTACACACTGGGTGCCGACGGCCAGCCGGGCGGCGAAGGTCTCAATGCCGATATCGGGAATTGGGAAGCTGAGTAAAGCGCGCGGCTTTACCCTGATCGAAGTGCTCGTCGTGATCGTGATCGTCGCGACGATCGTCTCAATGGCATTGCTGTCGCTGGGCGTCGCCGGTGAAGACGAGGAACTCGATACGGAGCGCAGGCGCCTCGCAGCGCTGATCGAGACAGTACAGGACGAGGCCATGTTTCAGGGCCGCGAATTCGGCATCGAATTCACGACTTCGGCCTACCGTTTCGTCGAGTACGATGCGCTGTCGCGCCGGTGGGCCGAAGTCCCTTTCGACGACCTGTATCGTCTTCGCAGGCTCCCGGAAGGACTGGAATTCGAGCTATTTGTCGACGACAAGCGTATCGAGCTCAACAATGACCTGAGGAAGATCGACGACCCCGACGACGATCCGCTAAGTAGTGGTGTGCAGGTCTACGTCCCCAATCTGTTCGTGTTCGCGAGCGGGGAAATCACGGCCTTTGAGCTGCGCCTGTGGCGCCCGCAGTCCGATGCCGAGCTGGTCCTGGTCGGCGACATACTCGGCGAGGTCAGGTATGCCGAAGACGAACTCGAGGAATCCGGTGTTGCAGCACGTTAGCCGGACACGAGGCTTCACGCTGCTCGAGGTGATGGTGGCGCTTGCCATCGTGGCATTGTCGCTCACCGCGGTTGCCGCGAGCATGAACCAGATGATCGGCACGGCGACAACGCTGCAGGAACGGACCTACGCAAGCTGGATCGCGCAGAACAAGATTGCCGAAATGCGGCTTGCCAACGTCATGCCCGAAGTGCGCACGACGAGTGGCGAGGTCGAGTTCGGAAATACGCGCTGGATCTGGCGGGCCGCCGTTTCGGAGACGGGCATCGCGAACTTCCGACGGATCGACGTAACGGTCTCGAGCGAGGACGACGCTTATGAGATTCGTACTGTTACCGGCTTCATCGGTGAACCGCTGTCGGCGCCGGGGCGCGCTTTCGGAATCTGGCGATGAGCATCATGCAGCGCGGATTCACATTAATAGAAGTGTTGGTCGCGCTGGCCGTCTTTGGCGTATTATCGGCGCTCGCTTACATGACACTCGGCCAGACGCTGTCGAACGCGGACATGCTGACCGAGCGTATGGATCGCCTGAATGCGATTCAGCGCACGATGAACTATCTGTCCACCGAGTTCATGCAGGCCGCGCCCCGCTCGATCCGCGCTGACCTCGGACAGTATGAACCGGCACTGCAATCGACTTTCGGCTCGGATTTCGCCCTTCAGATTACGCACGGCGGCTGGCCGAATTCGGCAGGTGTGCCGCGCAGCACACAGCAGCGCACGGCGTATCGGGTCGAAGAAGAGGAACTCGTGCGCTACCACTGGAACGTGCTGGACCGCACGGCCAACAACGTTCCGATTGCCACCATACTGCTTGACGACCTCGAGAGCCTCACGTTCCGGTTTCTACAATTCAACGGTGACTGGGTCGACCAGTGGCCACCGGTAAATGCACAATCGTCCTCGAACACGACGATGCTGCCGCGTGCGGTCGAAATCACGCTCGTATTGCCCGATGAAGGCGAATTGAGGCGTGTCGTGGAGGTGGCGAATTGAACCGGCTCCGGGGGGTGGCCCTGATTACCGCAATGCTCATCACGGCCCTCGCCGGCTCAGTCGCGGCCGGCCTTGCCTGGGACAATGCGCTGGACGTGCGACGCACAATGGTCATGCTCTACCGCGACCAGGCCATCCAGGTTGCCGTCGGTTCGGAAGGCTGGGTCGGCTCGATACTGAAACAGGATGGCGTCGACGGCGGTCCAGGCAGCCCGGACCACCTCGATGAAATCTGGGCGACCGAGATTCCTGTCCTGCCGATCGATTCGGAAGCCGTCCAGGGACAGATCTGGGGCGAAATCGAAGACCTCAGCGGCCGTTTCAACGTCAACAACCTCGTCGACAACGACGGCAATTTCGTGCCCAGGTACGTCGATCAGTACCGGCGCCTTTTGCAGGCTCTCGAACTCGACGAGCGCCTCGTCGACGCGACTGTCGACTGGCTCGACAGGGACCAGCAGGAGCGCATCCCGGACGGCGCCGAAGATCCGATGTATTCGGCGCTGGTACCCGCGTATCGCACGGCGGATCGGCGCATTTCAAACGTCACCGAGCTCGCCGCGGTGACCGGCATGGACAGGACGAGTTTCGAGATCCTGCTTCCGCACGTAACGGCATTGCCGGAGGTAACGCCGCTGAACGTCAATACGGCGAGCGTTCAACTGCTGATGTCGCTGAACGACAACATCGATCTCAGTACAGCTGAGGGGCTCGTCGATGTGCGCCAGGACGGTGGGTTTGTCGACTACCGAGGCACGTTCGACACGATCGTCCATCCCGACCTGCAGCAGGACTATGCGGAGTCGAGCGATTATTTCCAATTGAAGGCTATCGTGCAGATTGATACGGTTCGCATTACGCTGTTCACGGTCTTTCGCCGGGACCCTACGTCCCGCGAAGTCACGCCGATACTTAGGCGCATAGGTACTATCTGAGCATGGCAGAGTTCGTCGTCATTCGCGTCGCCAGCGATCGCGGCCAGGAGGTCGAGTGGATCGTTGTCGACGACAACGGTACGCGACGCAGTCCGCTCGCGACCGGCACGCTCAGTGAGGCCGCCGCCAGTGTTCGCAATCGGCCCGTGATTGTTCTGCTGCCGGCAACGGAAATCCTGACAACGACGGTCGACCTCCCCGTTCGCGGCGGTTCCCGACTCAACGCTGCACTCCCGTATGCACTTGAGGAACAGGTGGCCGCGGACGTCGATGACATGCACTTTGCGGCGGGTGACAAGCGCGAAAGCGGAATTCGCCCTGTGGCTGCCATCGCCCGCGCTACGCTCGACGCGTGGATCGAGCAGCTCGAAGAGGCCGGAATTCAGCCCTGGAAGCTCGTGCCGGAGAATTATGGCCTTGCGAGAGTTCCGGGAACGATGAGCGTTCTGGTTGACGGTTCGCGCGTCATGTTCAACGACGGCGAGGACGTTGAGTTCGTGCTCGAAGGCGCGACACCCAGCGATGCGCTGGTTGCCGCGGGCCGGCTCTCCGATCGTCACGACGATGGTGACGTGCCCGAGCAATCCGGCCATCTCGTCGTCTGGTGCAGAGCGGAAGACGAAGAGCGCTTGTCGCACGACTGGATCGCGTTGCGGCACGAGCTCGGCAGCGTCGATATCAACCTGCTGCCAGATGGCGCAATGCCGCGCCTCGCCGTTACGGTTGGGAGTGGACAGGGAGTCAACCTGCTACAGGGACGGTACGGCCCGAAAGCCGACTACGGATCCTGGCTGCGGCCCTGGCGCAATGCCGCAATCCTCCTGCTCGGCCTCGGGGTTGTCGGGCTCGCCGCCAAAGGCGTCGACTATTATCGACTGACAGAAGAACAGGCCTCGCTGAAGACGCAATTCACCGCGGAGCTGCAGCAGATTCGTCCGGGCGATAATCGCGAGATACTCGACCCGGTCGGTGTCGTCACGTCGATCAAGCGGGGTCTTGGCGCGACGACGGCGCCCCAGGTGTTCCTGCCGTCCTTGCGTGAATTGAGCGCCGCGATCGCGCAGAACTCGAACGCAAGCGTCGAGGCGATCAGCTACCGGGCCGGTGTAATCGACGTGCGACTGTCGTCGCCCGACGTCGAAACCGTCGGCAACATCCAGAAAGCCATCAGCGCCTCGGGCACCTTCAACGCATCGATCCAGTCGACTGACAAAGTTGCTGACCGGATTAACAGCCGAATCCAGATTCGCGAGGGGGGCTCATGAGGGACTGGTGGGACAATCTCGAGGGTCGGGAGCAGGTTTTCGTTCTGGCGGGCGCGCTGTTCGTTTTCGTAGCGATCGTCTACGCATTCGCCTGGCTTCCGTTCGACAGGAATCACCAGCAACTGGCGACGAACGTCGGCAACTGGGAACGATCGCTTGCCGAACTCAGGCCATTGCGAGGCGCCGTCGCGGCTTCCGGCCAGTCCGGTGGTGTTGTCACCTCGAGCAACCAGGCGCCGATCATCATTGTGGACCAGACACTGCGGAGCCGGGGCTTAGAGCAGTTTCGTCGCCGCAGCCAGCCGACCACAAGTAACGGTATTCGCGTCGAATTCGAGAACGTGGCGTTTGATGAACTCGTGCTTTGGCTTGGCGATCTCAGTGACCAGCATGCAATGCACGTCCAGGCCGGCAGTCTGTCGATGGCGAGTCAGGGCGGGCCCGGTCGAATCAATGCCTCATTGACCCTGGAGCGCGCCCTTTGACTCTGCGAGTCCGCGGCCTGCTGGTCGTCGCGTGCCTTACTGTCATCGTCGCGTTGCTCGCGACGTTTCCGGCGCGCGTGGCGTATAGCTGGGTGTCGCCGCCCTTCGTCAGGATCAGCGGTATCGACGGAACCATCTGGAACGGCTCGGCGCGTTCCTTCTCCACTCACGGCGTTTACCTGACCGATCTTAGCTGGACAATGCGGCCACTCCGGTTGCTGACCGGCACGGCGCTTTTCGAGGTTTCGGGCTCGCCCGTCGCGGGATTCTTCGAGAGTGAGGTCGCCGTATCGTTCGGCGGAGCGATTACGTTGCGCGATCTGCGGGCCTCCCTGCCTCTGCAGATGTTTGAATCTGCCGCGAACATAGCCGGACTCCGGGGCAGCGCCAGCCTGCAGTTCGAGCGCCTGGAGCTGGTTGAAGGGCGTCCGGCCGCCATGGACGGGACACTCGACATCGCGAATCTTGTGGTGCCGGTGGTCGCCGGGGCCTCACTCGGCGGGTATCGTGCGGAGTTCTTCACCCAGAACAACGGCATCGTAGCCAGCGTCGAGGATACCGACGGTGTCGTTGACCTTGCCGGGAGCCTGCAGCTCCGCAACGACAAGACCTATGCGTTTCTTGGCCAGATTGCCGCCAAGCCGAATACACCGGAACAGGTCAGCCGCCAGCTGCGTTTTCTGCCGCCGGGGAATGGTCAGGGCCAGCACGAGTTGCGTCTCGAAGGCTCCTACTGAATCTCGACGAACTCTCCCAGCAACGGAAAGTACAGCGCGCAGCGCGGCTCGACACCGGCCCACGCGCCGTAGACGGCTGCGTACTTCTGCAATTGCTGCCGATAGCGGGTAATTTCAGCGGCCAGGAAACCCGCGAGGTCGCCTCCCTCGTGCGTGCTGGTCTTGTAGTCCACGATCCAGTGGGTCCCGGTGTCGTCGATGCGGACGCGGTCGAGGACCATCGATTCGACGGTGCCGTCGTAGAGACCGGTCAGGGCAAGTTCGGCGTGCCCGTCGCCTTCGAGCAACCAGCGGCCTCGCTCATCGGCCAGCGTCCTCGTAATCGCCTCGCTGACCCGTGCCGATACCCGTTCGGCGGCAGCCTCCGAAATTCCCATCTCCCGTAACCAGCGGCGCGTAACCTCGTCTACAATCCCGAAGTCCGGCTCGGTGCCGCGTTCCGAGAAGGCCTGGAGCCAACGATGTACCAGTGTGCCGGCAATCCTGGCCTCGCTACCGACCCAGTAGAACTCGACATCTTCGCGATCCGCGTCGGAAACCGCCCTGTCGGTCGGACCAGGCAATGCCAAGACGTCCGGCAGGACCCAGGGCTCGGCAAGGCGCCGACATACGGGCTCGACCCATTCTTCATCCTCTGACGTTGCATCCGGGGGCGTCCACGCCGAAAACGACTCCGCGTAGGCTGCCTCGACCGCGGGCCACAGACGGTGCAACAGGCTGTCGGTTCTCGCCGCGCGGTACTCAGCCCCATCGGCGCCAAGCGCAACGTTACCCACTATATGAAGGCTCTTCTGGGCGCGCGTGCATGCCACGTAAAGCAGCCTGCCCTGCTCATGCGTCTCTTTCTCGGCGACGGCAGCACCGATGTATCGATGTACGGGATCGCGATCGACGAGACGACGCGGGCCGATCGGGCTGATGACTTTGCGTTCCTCGCCGTGCTCGATTGGCATGTCAAACCAGCTCAAGACGCCGGGACTGCCGGCGCCCGGCTTGCGGCCAAGCCCGTACAACAGTACGTGGTCGAATTCGAGCCCTTTCGATTTGTGCATGGTCATCACCTGCACGCGCGAGCGCGTACCGCTCGAGACCTTCTGTTCGTCAAGAATCGATTCGATGGCCGCAACGTCGTGCAAGGTGCCGCCGGCCTCGTGCGCCTCGACCAGATCCAGGAACCGATAGACATTTTCAATTTCGGAAGCGTCGCTCAGCACACCGGGGCCGCCAAGTCCAATCCAGCACTCTTCGACGCGTTGCCGCAACGTTGTCGCCCGACGCGACACGAGCAAGGCGTCGAGCAACGGTCGTGCGCGCGCAATTGCAGCGCGCCCTTGAGGTGAGACCCTATCGAGCCTTTCATGATCGTCCAGAAGTTCGATGACAGTGCGCCGCTCATCGCTGTGCGCGAGGGCATGAAGGTCGGACCAGCTCAGGCCAATCCATGGCGCCCTCAACAACCCGAGCCAGGCAATACGATCGGACGGGTGCACGGCTGCCCGGGTCAATGCAAGCACGTCAATGATCTCAGGCAGATCGGTCAGCTTGTCGATTTCGATCGCCGTATACGGGATACCGGCACGACGCAGTTCCCCGAGCAATGCGGGGAGTTGCGTGCGGCCGCGCACGAGGATGGCGAGTTCGTCGTCGGGGTGTCGCTCGAGAATCTCGCGGACGACGTTGCAGCCGATGCGGGCTTCCTCTCGCGGCTCGGTGCCGAAAACCGGATGAACGACGGTGTGCCCGAGTCCGGCGAGATGATCCGCCGCGACCGCTGAAGAATACGAGACCGCACCATGCAGCGGTTCGTTTTGTCGCGCCAGAATGGATGGGAAGACCGCGTTGAGCCAATCGACGAGATTGCTTCCGGCGCGGAAGTTGCGGCGTAGTACCAGCGATTCGAGACGCATGCGCCCAATACCAAACTGCCGCGCCAACAGGAACTGCCCTACCTCGGCGTTGCGGAACCGATAGATCGACTGCATCGGATCGCCAACACAGAGTAGCGTCCTGCCGTCGCCCTCGGCCCATCCTCCGGTCAACGCCTCGAGCATTCGGTACTGTGCGCTGGAGGTGTCCTGCATTTCATCGACCAGGATGTGGCTGACCTTGTAGTCGAGCAAAAGCGCCGTGTCGCCCGGCGTTTCCGCGCTGCCAAGAGCTGCCGCCGCATCGAGCGCCACTTCGATGTGATCGGCGACACCTTGCTCTGCGAACAGGCGCTTGAGCTCCGATACTGCGAGCGGCAACAGCCGGAATAGTGCCAGCAGCACCGACCACTGTTCGTCGCTATAGCGAATCGGCGGCAATGCACGGACCCCATGCAACAGAGAGGCGATTTCAGGAGAATCCGCCAGCGTCTCCAGCACGTCCGTGATCGCGATCTTTCGTTCCCGGTCAGTTGTCGGGAAGCCCTGTGTCTTGGTGACGCTTTTGCGGAATTGTGCCTTGCCTTTCAAAAGCAGTATTTCGGCAATGGCATGCCAGCGCCGGGCTTCTTCGGGTGCGGTACCCGGCCACGCTGTGCATCCCGCCAATGCCGTGACCGGGCTCGTCGTGCCTGCCTCTATCAGCGTGTTGGCGGCGTAGTCGAATAAATCCGGCAGATCATCGAAGTGGCCACCCGCGAATACCGCACGGACACGTTCAAGGTGGTCCGTGACAGCAAACTCGAGCGAACTCTCGAAGCGCTCGCGCAGCTCATCAGCGTCCTCTCCCTCGACAGCGCCGCTGCCGACAAAAGGCAGCCACTGATCTCGCGTTTTGAGCATCGCTGAGAGGTAGGACGTATAGAGCCACGTGTTGTTGTCGACGTGTGTCAGCACTTCACGTGTAGCCGCTGCTGCGTCGCCCGATTCAGCGAGCCAATCCAGCGTCGCCACAGCTGCCGCGTCATGTATGGCGCTCAGGTCCGCGTCGGTCACGATGCGTACGCCACTGGAACTCTCGGGCGAACTGAACGGCTGCGCGCGAGTGATCGCGCGGTTCAGGGAATCGAGTGTCTGAATACGCATGCGTCGCGGGCTGCCAATCAGATTCCAGCCACGTTGTTCCGACCGCTGTAGCGCGGCCTTTGCCAGGCGGTTCGTCAGTTGCCGATGTGCGTCGTCCGGCACGTCTCCAGCACGCGCCCATCGTAGTGCATCAAGCACGCGCAACTGCATCTCTGCCGCTGCCTTGCGCGTGAACGTGATGGCGAGAATTTCCTCGGGATCGTCGACGGCACCAAGCAGCTTCAGATAACGCTGAATCAGCAGTTCGGTTTTGCCGGACCCGGCCGGAGCCTGGACGATGAATGAACGCGTTACGTCGAGCGCCTCCTCGCGCGCCTGTTCATCCGCGACAAGCAAGGTGTCGTCACGGTTCATGACGTAGCTCCGTATAACGGCTCAACAGGTTGAAGCGCCGGGCGCTAGCCGCACCTTGCGGTGCAAGTAACCGAACGTCTCCGGCCAACAATCCGTCGCAGGCGCGCCGGACCTCGCCCTCGACCGTGCGGAGGAATTCCGGCCATTCGGTCTCTTCCGTAAAGCCCCGCCCTACTCCGCTGAATCCGGCATCGCGCGAATCGACGTTGGCCAGCGCGAGCATGTTTACCTGCGCATCGGCGGCAAGCGCATAGACGAACAGCTGGACCTGTCGGATTGTGCCGTCACGCTGGACGAGTTGCTTGGCCGTTCCAGTCTTGTAGTCGATGATGGCGATGCTGTCATCGTCATACTGATCGATGCGGTCGTAGCGCAAGCGCAGGTTCAAATTCCTGTGCACAAACACCAATTTGCCCTCAAGGTCTGCAACGCGAAATTCCCCGCGTTCACGGTCGAGCGCGACGAAAGCGGTGACGACATCGACGATGCGATTGCGTTCCAGCGCCAGCAATGAACGCAGTACTGCGTCGCTGTTGCGCTCATGTCGTTGGGATGCCGCCGCCGCACAGGCCGCGATTCGGTCGTGCAGATCGTCGTCTCCGAGGGCGCGCAGCTCCTCTGACCCCGCAATGTCACTGTAGAGCCGGAACAAGGTGTCGTGGACGAGGTTGCCTCGAAGCGGCGCCGAGATGCCGACGGCCTGACGATCCAGCCAGCGCGCAGCGAGGCGTGCCTGTGCAAACGCAGTGAAAGGCTCTGTCAACTGTTGCTGCACGGCACCCGCACCGCCAAAGATGCGCTCATCGTCCACGGCCGGTACCGTATCCTTACATCGCTGAGTCGCACCGTTTTCTATGAGAGCCGCCGCGTGCCAACCAGGTTCGGCCGGTGTTGCCCCGGGTTTAAGGCCGTCCAACAGGTCGCTTGCTGTCTGTTCCACATCGCCGATCAGCTGCGCGAAGCTGCAGATAACGTCTGACGCGCCGCCGCAAATGCGCTCAAACGTCATCGTGGCCCATGCGCGCGTATCCGCGGGCGTTGCATCGGGCATGTCGTGTTCGGCCTGCAATAGCCGCCTAATCAGTGCGGACGGGCGGCCCGGTGGCGGCCAGTCCAGCGCCGTCATCCCGCCGATCCAGACGGCATCGAACTCGGCACCTGTCGCCTCGAGCGGGCCAATCAACTGCAATGCCGTATGCCGCGACTCCGGCTGGAAGATGATTTCGCCCGCCATGATTTCGAGTTGCACAACCGCAGCTCGGGCGCTCATCGAAGCGCTTACGAGCTCGAGGCGCGCGAAGTCATTGAGCAATTCACGCCAGCGATTGATGAGCTGAAAACTGTGGCTGTCGGTCGAGCCCGGGCCCGGCCAACCGATCGCCTGCAATGCCTCATCGAAGATGATGACCCAATCCGCAGGCGATGCCCGCGGCGGCAGGTCGCGACGACGTTTCGCCAGCGCTGCAACACGTGCCAACCAGTCTTCGGCGTCTCCTTCGAGATCCTTGCCGCGCAGTGCGGACGTAACCATCGACGGATTCCATGCGCGATCCGGCAGAGCCCGAATTTCCAGCTCGAGCCTGCTGCGGCCTGACAATTCGCCCTTGCCGATCATTGGTGTCAGCAAGAGCCGGGCCACCTCGCGTGAGCGGAGATCCTGTATCAGCCAGCGCAATGCCAGAAGTGCAATTGCTATGGCGGGATAGCCGTCGAGGCGCTGTCCGTAAGAGACATTGACGGCTCCGCTTAGCGAACCTGGGCCGTATTGCCAGCCCGGTACGAACCCTTCACGTACCAGACGCACGTCCCGAGCGGCCGACTGCTCGAGCCCCTGCAATACAATCGCGATGCGCGCCTCGGGAGCCGCGGAAAGGTACTCGCGCGCCCATGCGCCGGCCGCCCGCAATTCGGCATCACGCTGCTCAAATACAGCGACAGTCGCGACAGCGCCGCGGTTTGCGGGTTCCTGGATGACCACCGTCGCACCCAACGCCCGCAGAGCATCGTGCAACTCGGCAGCAATTGGGCGGATGCGGTCAAAGCCCGCGAACACATAGCGCTCTCGCGGCGCCACGCGTCCGGACCTGGCGAGGTCTAGCGCGTATTCCGCGAGTCCTGCGTCGTCGACCCAGTTCTGGTGTTCGAGCACGGCCTGGTAGCGGCCGGCTGCGACCGCGAACAGGCGCTGGTCCTCTGTTTGCGCCGTCTTCGCCACCTCGCGGATAGAAACTCTCGCGTCAGCAAGACGTTGCCACGCGTCACGCGCAAGCCGCACGAGCGCCGGAAGACCGACGGCGTTTTCGCCGAGTTCCTTGCGCAGGCAGCGTTCCCAAATCAGCTGGCTCTGTTGCGCGTTAATCCGGGTCGGCATGCTCGCCTGTGAGTCGGCCTCCTCGACGAGCGATGCGATCCAGCGGGTCCAGGACTGTATGTCGGGCGTGCGCCACGCCGTTGCGCCTCGCTCGACCTGGGACTTACCCCACGCAGAGCGCAGCTCCCGCGCAAGGCGCCGATTGGCCGTCACGAGGCACGAGGTGTCGTCCAGCGCGTCGTCCAGCCAGTCGTACATCGTCAGACGTGGTTTGCGAGGCAGGCCTCAATTCGATCGAACACGATATGCAGCGACTCCGTGTCCGGCAGCGTCGTGACACGGAAATGGTCCGTATAGGTCGTATTGAAACTGCTGCCGGGGGCAACGAGCACATGGTGCTTTTCGAGCAGTTCCAGCGCGAATGCCTGGTCGTCGAGTTCGTCGTCAAACCGACTGTCGAGGCGAACGAAGGCATACATCGCTCCCATCGGCGTCTGCACACTCAGGTAGTCGCTGTCGGCGACGCGGTCAATGATCGTCTGGCGCGACTGGTAAAGCCGTCCGCCAGGTCTCACCAGATCCTCAATGCTCTGGAATCCGCCGAGCGCAGTCTGTACGGCCCATTGACCTGGAACGTTGCTGCACAGGCGCAGTGCGGCCAGCAACTCCATGCCATGAATGTAGTCGGCGGCCTGGTCCAGTTCACCGCTGAACACGCACCATCCGACACGGTAGCCGCACGCGCGATAGACCTTCGACAGGCCCGAATAGGTCAAGCAGACCGCGTCGTTCACGAGCGTGGCCATCGGCACGAACCGGGCATCGTCGTACACCATCTGATCGTAGATCTCATCAGCCAACAGCACGAGGCCGTGACGTTCGGCAAGACCGACAATCTCCCGGAGCGTATCCTCGGGATAGACGGCACCGCTCGGGTTGTTTGGGTTGATGACGACTATGGCCCGGGTGCGTTTGTTGATCAGCGACGCCATAGCCTCGAGATCCGGCTGGAAGGCGTTCTCGCGTCGGCACGGATAGTGTCGCGCCTTGCCGCCGTTGAGCGCGACCGCCGCGCTCCACAACGGGTAGTCCGGACTTGGAATGAGAACTTCGTCACCGGGATTCAGCAACGCACGAAGCGAGAGGTCGATAAGCTCGCTGACGCCATTGCCGATAAACACCTCGTCCGCCGTCACGCCATGAATGCCGCGATTCTGCTGCTGCATAACGACGGCCTCGCGCGCCGGAAAGATGCCCTTCTGGTGGCAATACGGCTCGGCGGAGCCCAGATTCTCGATCATCGCAAGGCGCATCGTTTCGGGCGTGCGAAACCCGAAAAGCCCGGGGTTGCCAATGTTCAGCGAGATGATCTCGTAACCACGCTTCTCGAGTTCGAGTGCGCGGTGGGCAAGCTGCCCGCGAATTTCGTAGCGCACGTCCTTGAGGACGTCGCTGGTCTGGATCCGGTGTTCCATGGCGTCAACGGAGAATGAAATGTCCTGGGAGCCTCCAAAAATGTCGGTTCAACAGGCTGCTAGTGTCTTGTCCGGATAACGGGACAGGACACTAGATAGCGTTGTCCTTACGCAGCGTGTCGATCCTGCTCGCAGAGTACCCCAACCAATCGCGCAATACCTCCTCGGTGTGCTCACCGAGCAACGGTGGCGCATATCGATAGCTAACAGGCGTCGCACCGAAGTCGACGGGATTCGATACGGTCGGGACAGCATTCCCGGCACCGTCGGTGACGGACCGCACGAGGTTTCTTTCTTTCGCATGAGCATTCGTCAGCACCTCGCCGAGATCGTTGATCGGCCCAGCCGGTACTCCGCGATCGGCGAACTCTTCGAGCCACGATGCCGTCGACCGGGTCTCGAGCGCAGACTGCATCATTGCGGTCAACGGTCCTCGGTTCGTGACGCGCGCTGCATTGGTCGCATAGGCGGGATCGTCGGCATGATCGGCCAACTCTAGACAATCCATGCACGCCGCGAATTGCCTGTCATTGCCAACTGCCAGCATCAGGTTGCCGTCGCTCGTCTGAAACGCCTGGTACGGTACGAGATTCGGGTGTGCGGTACCCATCCGGCCGGGCACCGCGCCGCCGACCAGGAAATTCATATTCTGGTTCGCAAGCCATGCGACCTGGCTGTCGTAGAGCGGTACGTCGATGTACTGGCCTCGTCCGGTTGCTTCCCGCGCCTGCAGTGCGGCGAGAATTGCTGTTGCGGCATACATGCCGGCCATGATGTCCGCGATGGCGACGCCGACCTTTTGCGGCCCTCCTGCCTCCTCATCGGCCGGCCCGGTGATACTCATTAGCCCGGCCGATGCCTGAATCATTGCGTCGTAGCCCGGCTCCGAGGCACGTGTGCCGGACTGCCCGAAGGCAGAGATCGAACAAACGATCAAACGCGGGTTTGCGGCCAGGAGCGTATCGGGCGCGAGTCCGTAGCGCGCCAGCGTGCCGACCCGGAAATTCTCAAGAAGAACGTCGGCTTCCCCTGCCAATTCGCGCACCAGCTGCTGGCCCAGCGGTCGCGACAGATCGATGGTCATCGAACGCTTGTTGCGGTTCGTCGACAGGAAATAGGCGGATTCCTTATCCAGCCAGGGCGGTCCCCAGCGGCGCGTATCGTCACCCTGCCCCGGCCGTTCGACCTTGACGACGTCCGCGCCGTAGTCGCCCAACAACTGGGCGGCCCAGGGACCGGCAAGCACGCGACTCAGGTCGAGGACACGGAGATTTGTTAGCGGGCTGTCCATCGAAGCGAGATTAACGCCTCGTGGACACTATTAGAAACCCGGCCAACCGTGATCAGACAGCTGCGTGGCAGTCGGGCACTAAAAACCCGGCCAACCGTAAAGGTTGGCCGGGCGGGTCCGCACGGAGATTGCGGATTGCGTGACGCAGTTGACGCCGACTATTCGTTGTCAGCTGTGTCCAGCTCTTCTACCTCGGCGCCTTTGACGTCCTCGGGCGTCGGGGTTTGTTCGATTTCCGGTTCCTTCTTGCCGAACTGAATCAGCAGGTGCTCTTCTTCTTCAGCCGTCAGAAGCCGGATCGTTCGGATTCTGACCGACTCGAAGGTCCTGTCGAATGCGTTCTCACGAAACAAGACCTCACTGAAGTCGTCGCAGACACGGCTCGTCGTCGACTTGAATCCGATACCCATACTGCTGCGCAGCCCGTAAGCCTTGCGCCGCAGGACAACGTGGTAGGTTCGGCGTCCTGACGCGTCGACGAGCAAATTCTGCTCGTCCAGAACTCTGTATCCTCGGACACTTGGCTCGTGGATGCAATTGTCAAACCGCCTCCCATCGTCAGATGAGGTCTCTTCGCTCTGCCCGGCTGTCCCGGCACATCCTACCAAAACACTCAAAGTAGAAACTATAAAAACTTGTTTTAAAAGCATTTTAAAGACCTGACATACCGTTGCAATTTTGCAACAAGTGGACGTCTTTTGTCCTTATTCACCCTTGATATTAGACCCTTCAGCCGCATTAAGTTTACGCCAAATCCGCAGTTGACAGGCCTCGAATTCACCCTTCTCCGACGCTGACAGGCCGTTCCGGATCACGAATCCACTCGCTCCACGAACCCACGTACAGGCGTGGCTCTACGTAGCCCGCCTCCAGCCCGGCAATCGCGACATGGCAGGCCGTAACACCCGAGCCGCACATCACAGCCCACGCTCTGTCACGGTCGTCGCCGAGCGTCACACCAAGCCGGGCCTGTCGCTCGGCCGGTGGAAGCCAGGGACCCTCCGGTGTAACAAGCTCGCTGAAAGGCAGATTGATCGCACCCGGCACATGCCCGGCAACCGGGTCAATGGGTTCCACCTCGCCCCGAAACCGAGCCCGGTCGCGGGCATCGACCAGGCGCCGATCTGGAATGCCGTCGACGTCGGCGGCAAGTTCGTCTGTCGTCAAGATCAGATCGGGCCGAGGATCGCCGCGGTATGTCGTCGCATGGGCGGATCCCTGACCAGACTCGAGATCGCCGCCTGCGCCTAACCAAGCCGCGAGTCCACCGTCGAGAAGGCGGATCTGTTTATGGCCCAACCAACGCAATACCCACCAGGCACGCGCCGCGATTGCCCCGTTACCCGCGTCGTAGACGACGACAGTCGAGTCGTTGCCGATACCGAGCTGGCCCAGAGTTGTCGATATCGCCGCCACGTCCGGCAACGGATGTCGACCGGTCAACGGACCCGATGGCCCGGCGAGATCCTCATCGAGATCCAGGAAGACGGCTCCGGGGATGTGACCCTCCCGATAACTTCGACGTCCTGCCGCCGGATCGGTGAGCTCGAATCGGGCGTCAATGATAGCGATATCCGCCCGGTCAACCTGCTGCTGGAGCTCTTTGACGGACATCAGGATTCTGTACTCGGACATGGTTTCCCCGAATTCATAGCATGCGCGTACTGAGGTCTTGTACGACAAGCCGGGCTTCGAGACAATAGCATCGCCTTGCGGGTACCGCCCGTGCCCGTTCCTGATTGAACTTGGGAGTTACATAGTGGACAAGATTCTTGTCGGCCTGAAGCGTGTCGTCGACTACAACGTGCGAGTGCAGGTGAAGAGTGACGGCAGCGGCGTCGAAACCGACGGCGTCAAGATGAGTATCAACCCCTTCGATGAGATTGCGCTGGAAGAAGCCCTTCGCATCAAGGAGCGCGGTGAAGCCAACGAGGTTGTCGCCGTATCGATTGGCAGCGCCGAGTCACAGCAGCAGCTGCGTACCGGCCTGGCGATGGGCGCGGATCGCGCGATTCTCGTAACCGTCGACGAAACTCCGGACCCGCTATCCGTAGCGCGAATCTTCCTGTCACTTGCCGAAAAGGAAAACGCTGGCCTCGTGATGCTCGGCAAGCAGGCGATCGACGGTGACAACAGCCAGGTCGCGCAAATGCTCGGCGCACTCTGGGGCCGACCGCAAGCGACGTTTGCCTCCGGCGTGACGCTGGACGGCGATACGGCTCGCGTAATCCGTGAAGTCGATGCAGGCCTCGAGACAGTCGAAGTCGATCTGCCGGCAGTCATCTCCGTGGACCTGCGTCTCAATGAACCGCGCTATGTCAAGCTGCCGGACATTATGAAGGCCAAAAAGAAGCCGCTCGACGAAGTGGCGCTGGCCGATCTCGGCATCGAGGCAGGGCCGCCAATAAAGGAACTATCCTTCGCACCGCCTGACGCGCGGCAGCGTGGAATCATCGTGGAAGACGTTGCCGGACTCGTCGCGGCACTCAAAGAAAAGGGGCTCGCATAAATGGCCAAGATACTGATCGTTGCCGAACACGACGGCAAAAACCTCAATGCCAGCGCCGCCAAGTGCGTTACGTGCGCTTCGTCCATCGACGGGGCCGTAATCGATGTCGTTGTACTCGCCGCTGCAGCCGGTGACGTTGCCGCACAGGCGGCGGAAGTCGCGGGCGTGAATCGCGTGCTGACCATTGAACGGCCGGAGAACGAGCATCCGGTCTCTTCGGTCCTGGGTCCGCAGGTCGCAGCATTGGCGGGCGACTATGCGTACGTGTTCGGGCCGTCAACGACGTTTGGCCGGGACCTTATGCCGCACGTTGCCGCCCTGCTGGGCGTCAACCAGGTCTCCGACATCATGAGTGTCGAAGGGAGCCATACTTTCAAAAGGCCGATCTACGCGGGCAATGCGGTAGTGACCGTCGAGGCGCCGCAAGGTAGCACCCTTGTCGCCACCGTGCGCGTGGCTTCGTACCAGGCAGCTGCGGGGGGCAACTCCGCAACCGTTGAGCCGGTCAGTGTCGAGGCAGATCTGCCGGGACACACGCGCTTCATGGGCCTCGAATCGGCCGCATCGGACCGGCCCGATCTTCAGACCGCCGCAAGCGTCGTGGCGGGCGGTCGTGCGCTGGGCAGCGAAGATGACTTCAGCCTGATCTACAAGTTAGCCGATGCAATGGGAGCCGGCGTCGGGGCAACGCGCGCGGCAGTCGATGCCGGTTATTGCCCCAATGACATGCAGGTCGGACAGACCGGCAAGATCATTGCACCGGACCTTTACGTTGCGATCGGAATCTCCGGTGCCATTCAGCACCTTACCGGCATCAAGGACGCCGGCACGATCGTTGCGATCAACAAGGACGAAGAAGCGCCTATCTTCGAAGTTGCGGATATCGGGCTGGTCGCCGATCTCTTCGCGGTCGTTCCAGAGCTGACGTCAGCGCTGGAGAGCTGAGGCCCTGGAAAGTCCGGGCCTCCGGCCGTGTCGGACGGGGACACCTTGAAAGGGTGTCCCCGCTAAAGCAGTTCCGATAGCTCAGAGCGCTTCCAAAATCGCTTCGGCCTTGGAGACCTCGAATTCGGCAGGCGCTTCTACCGCAACGTGCGTCGCAACGCCGTCATCAACGACAATTGCAAAACGCTGACCGCGGATACCCATACCGAAACCGGTGGCGTCAAGTTCGAGGCCCAGTGCACGCGTGTAGTCGGCATTGCCGTCGGCCAGCAGCGTGACCTTGTCGCCGGCGTCGCGGTCCTTGCCCCAGGCGCCCATGACAAATACGTCGTTCACTGCCATGCATGCAATCGTGTCGACACCTTTCGCTTGAAGGGCTTCAGCGTTGTCGATGAATCCGGGCAGATGGTTCATCGAACAGGTCGGGGTGAAGGCGCCAGGCACTGATACGAGAACGACCTTCTTGCCGGAAAAAAGCTCGTCTGTGGTCATCGATCCCGGGCCGCTGTCGGTCATAACGCCGAAGCTGCCCTCGGGCATGGTATCGCCAACTGCAATGGTCATAGCATCGTCTCCGTGGTGTTTAGTAGTCGTTTTCGGCAACGTGAATAACGAGGCCGTCGAGTTCGTCTGTGACCTCGATCTGGCAGGTCAGCCTGCTCGTTTCCTTACGCTCGAATGCTGCGTCCAGCATGCTGTCCTCCATGTCGTCCATCTCGGGCACCTTGTCCATCCAGGCCTCGTCGACATAGCTGTGACAGGTTGCACAGGCGCAGGCACCGCCGCACTCGGCCACGATACCGTCGATATTGTTATTGATGGCGCCTTCCATGACCGAGTAACCCTTTTCCACGTCCACTTCGTGGCGGGTACCGTCAGGCGTGATGTAAGTAACTTTGGGCATCATTTACTTCCGTTTGAACTGATCGGGTCCTAGACGGCGCAAAATATAAGGGCGTTGACCGTTGCCGGTCAACGCCCCTGGTGCAATGATGAGAGCGTTAGAGCTGCGCAGAGGCCGCCGCACGCTTGGCTTCGAGTTCCTGGCGCTTCTTGCGCGCGGCTTCCTCGGCCAGGCGAATTTGGCGATTGCGTTCGACTTCGGCGTCAATCACTCTGACCCACTGTGTCGACATACGCGCCGAGCGCGGCACCTTGCCCGCTTCGACGAAAGCACGGCGTGAGTCGTTGTAGCGCCGTAAGTTGTAAAGGCACATGCCGAGCGAAATCTGCGCGTTGTCGGGATTCTTGAGCCCGCCTTTGCGGATTGCATCGTTAGCCGAGCCGACGCAGTCGGTATACTCGCCGACGTTCAGATAAGCATTTGCGAGGCGCAGATCCAGTTGACCATCGGTCGCAAGACCGGCCGCCGCTTTGAGCGCCGGGATGGCTTTCTGATCCTCCATCGCCAGCATCCAGGCCTGCGACAAAAGACGGTAGTTCTTCTCGGTCTTCGGAACGAGACCGGCGTCCATCTTTTCCTGAAGCAGTGTCCCGGCCTTGTATGGTACCTCCGCCTGGAGATAGAGCTGCGCCATGGTTACAAACTCGGTGTCTTTGACAAGCATGCCCTGCGTGTGGGCAGCGTCATAGGCGTAGATCAGTTTCTCGTCTTCGCCGAGCTCGGTGTAGGCTCCAGCAAGCGACTTCCAGTACCGGGCCTTGGGCCAGTTCATCAACAGCGTCTTCTGGATATCGCGGACCTTCTGGTAGTTCTCTTCCTGGAAGTACGCGAAATTCAGCAGGTTCCACCAGTCTTCCTTCAGCGGCTTGTTGCGATTCTGCGCCACCTGCATCGCCGTCTCGATCGGTGAAATCATGTCCTTGTAACGGTCGAGGTTATACAGGATCTGGGCTTTGAGGATGAACGGCTCCGGTGCCGGGTTGGTCTCAAGCACGAACCACTTGTCGATCGTCGTCAGCGCCCGGCCGTACTGTTCCTGCATCGTCAGCAACTGCGCCATCGTGTACGTCGTCTGCTTGGCCATCTGCTCTTCGAGCGTGGGAAGCGCAAGCATCCTGTCATAGGTACGAATCGCCTCGTTGATGTTGTCCATGTTGTAGTGAACAAAACCAATGTAGTTGAGAACGTTGGCCTGCTCGTACTCGGTCAGCTTGTCCGGGTTGTACAGCCCGTTCAGCAGCCTGAGCGCGCCGTTGTAGTCCTTTTCGTCGACCATCTCCTGCGCCTTCTGGATGCGCTCGTAGACGTCCTTGCTGACCGCCTGGGCCTGCTTCGTCTTGGTCGTGTCTTTCTCGGGATCTGCGCGCTCCTGTGCCGATGCATTGCCCATGGCAAATACACCGACTATGGCCACCAGGCACAGCTTCAGGGCAATTCCACGATTCGGTTTCATGTCCTTAGTCCTCCAGCTGGAACGAGATACGCGTCTTTACGCCCGGGACTTCCACCGGAACGCCGTCAACGACGCGCGGTTTGTACTTGAATTTCAGCACGGCACGGATCGCCGCCCGCTCGAACAGGCTGCTCGTCGATTGAATAACCACCGGATCTTTCACCGTACCTGTCGTCGTCACCGTGAACATCAGGTCCACAAAGCCCTCGAGGCCTCGGGACAGAGCACGCGCCGGGTAGACCGGTGCGACACGCACGATCGGCAGGTAATCACCTTCCGCGATGTTCATGCCACCGGGGCCACCGATATCCGTGGATGCCTGAACCGTCGGCGGTGCCACGTTGATGCTCGGCGCGTCGGGATTCACGTTGTCCATGTCCTGTGGCGGGGTCTCCGGCGGGGTCTCAGGCGGTTTCGGTGGCTTCTCGGGGACGATGTCCTCGACGTTGAGGTTCTCGTTGCGTCTAACGCGGACAAACTCGAGCTTGTGGCGCGTACGGGGGTCCGTCAACGCCTGCTTACCGGTGACGATCAGCAGCTGCATGATGAACAGCAGGCTGACTGTGACGACCGAGCCAAAAACAATTGCAATTGCATATCGACCTAGCATGGTCCGTTTCTCCTCAGCGGACTAGCCGCTTAAACTGCCCGCCTGATCAAATCATTGAGACAGGAATCCCGCACTTGCGTTCCTTAGCCTTCGTTGTCCGACGCAATCGCGACATTTGTCACGCCGGCGGCCTTGGCGGCCTCCATGACGACGACCAGTGTCTCATGCGTTGAACCTTCGTCAGCCTGAATGACGATCGAACCTTTCGGGTTTTCCGCGTGCAGACGCTCAATGACTCCCCTGAGCGCACGCGGATCGCGCTCGGCACGATCGATCCAAATCTCGTCGTTCGGACTGATAGCGATCAGAATGGCTGCGTCATCCTGAGAGTCCGCAGTAAACGTATCAGGCCGCTCGACCTGGATACCCGCCTCTTTGATGAACGTCGCCGTAACGATGAAGAAAATGAGCATGATGAAGACGACGTCCAGCATCGGCGTCAAATTGATCTCGCTCTCTTCTTCATCAACTGCCAATAGTCGTTTCTTGGCCATATTCTGGTCTCCTTCGAAGCCCGGCTAATTCGACTCGCCGATCGAGATACTGTAGACACCCGCCAACCGTGACGCGTCCATGACATCAACGAGCGCTTTGTTGGTCGATTTGTTGTGCGCCAGTATCACGACGGAGCCGTCGGGGTTTTCCGCGGCCAGGCGCTCGATGTTGGCGCGAATGGCACGCGGATCGATGAGCCGTCGGTCGATCCAGATCTCGTCGGTCGCGCTTATCCTGACGAGGATATTGGCATCTTCCGGTTTGCTCTCGGTCATCGGTGCGTCGGGACGATTCACATCGATCCCTGCCTCCCTGACGAAGGACGCAGTCACGATGAAGAAGATCAACATGATGAACACGACGTCGAGCATCGGCGTCAGGTTGATTTCACTTTCTTCGTCGTCGACGTGGATATCTTCGAGATGTTTTCTCATGGCGAAATATCTCCTAGTGATCCATCGTCAGCGAGTCCTCGAGGAATTCCACCTCGCGGTGCGCGCGACGGGTCAGCAACGTGATTAACAGCACGCCCGAGAGCGCGCCGACCATTCCCGCCATTGTCGGTACCGTAGCCTGGGAAACGCCAGCCGCCATTGCGCGAACGTTGCCCGACCCGGACGCGGCCATTACCTCGAAGACCTTGATCATCCCAGTCACGGTGCCGAGCAGGCCCAGCAAGGGGCACAAGGCAATGAGTGTCTGGATTACGGAGAGCCCGCGATTGGTGACCTCGCTGAACTGCGAGATCAGAAGCTCGCGAACCTGTTTGGCGTTCCAGGACTGGCGTTCGGGCCGAGATTCCCAGGTATCGTGGATTTCTCGCGACATCTTCTTCATCGACGAGCGGAAATAAACCACTCTTTCCACGATGAGTACCCACATGATGAAGATGACGACCGCGATGGCCCGGAGAACCGGGCCACCGAGAGTCATGAAGTCGCGAATGGCTTCTATTGCATCAGCAAGCCAAAGCATGTCGACTCCTTGTCACTAACCGGAACGCTCTGAGTGTTGGGCCACGAGGCCTGCACTCTGCGACTGAAGGATGTTCACGATCTTGCGGCTCTGACCGCTGACGATCGTGTGCAACAGCACCATCGGGATGGCAACCAGGAGGCCGAGTACTGTGGTGACCAGTGCCTGCGAGATACCGCCCGCCATCATCTTCGGATCGCCCGCGCCATAAAGCGTGATGACCTGGAAGGTCTTGATCATGCCGGTAACCGTACCGAGCAGACCCATGAGCGGCGCGACTGCCGAGACGACCTTGATGAATAGCAGGCCCTTCGTGAGCGCCGGCATCTCCTTGAGTGCCGCTTCGGAGAGCTTGAGTTCGATCGTCTCGGTATCCGCGGCCTTGTTCGACTCGTAAGCCGCGAGTACGCGACCGAGCGGGTTGTCCGTGCTGGCCGTATCGCGCTTGAGCTGGGCATTAACCTTGCGGGATGCAGTGGAGAGCGCCGCAAGGCGCAGCAATGCGATCAGCACACCGATGATACCGAGCGTTATGATCGCGTAGCCCACGTAACCACCCTGGTGCATCTTCTCGGTCAGCGTCGGCGTGTCGACGAGCGTGGCAAGGATGCCACCGCGCGTGACGTCGATTCCGAACGGTATAGCCTCGCCCGGGTCGGCGCCGATCATGTCGTCTGTGGTGCCGAGAAACTTGCCTTCCGGCTGGCGCAGCAGCTCCGAAAGCGTGCCATCGGGGTTGTACTCGAGATAACCGTTCTCGGACACGATGTTGAATGAACCGATCCGTACCACGTCGACTTCATCCTGAGTACCGTCTGCATGGGTCACCATGTGGCTGAAGCGCGATATACGCCCAGACTCGATGACTTCCTGCTGCAGCATTGCCCAGAGCGTCTCAATCTCCGAGATTTCCGGGATATTGCTGGCACCGGCCAGCTTGCCGCCGAGCTCGACGAGGAACGCGTTGCGATCGGGATACTCGATGTTCGTCAGCGACGCTGCGAAGCGTCCCTGCGTGTCACCGGCGACGGTTTGCAACACGCCCAGCAGCTCCTTCAGGGCGCCCATACGCTCGTCGAGCGCCTGGCGAGCCGTGATAATGCGTTGCTGGTTCTGCTCGAAGTTGTTCTCGAGTTGCGCCGACACGTTTTCCTGACGCGTGCGCTCGGCACGGGCCTGGTTCAACAGCTGCTGCTGCTGGTTACGGGCCTGAGCGAATGCCGCTTCACGTTGGCGCGCTTCCCTCGAGTCGCGGGCCTGGCCCTGTTCAATGAGCCGGAGGAGCTCGCCCATGCTGGCGGCAGCCTCGTCCTCGCTTTGCTGTGCGTGTGCCGTCGTCAGTCCGAGACTCAGCAATCCGGCGGCGATAATGAGAGTGATACGTTTCATTTAGGTGGCCTCCGATGCTTCTACCGGAATGACGATCAACTCGGGCGCAATCAGCTGGCGTGCCATGCGCAGGCCCTTGCGAACCTCGTTGCGCGCCGAATCGTCGACTTCCCAATCTTTGATCTGGTTGTTCCAGCGACCTGTGACCGCGGTGTCGTCGGACTGGAAATAGAGACCGATGCGGCCAATGCGCAACATGTTGAACGAGCGCGTCTCACCTTCGATCGTCAGTGACTCCTGGTAGAACTCGGACGAGTTGCCGTAGTCATTCTCGATCTGGTAGGCCTCCATCACCTTGCGGAACTTCTCGGCGACCGAGACGTCGGAGCGCTCCATGATGTTCTTCAGATCCGATATGCGCTTTCTGCGCTCTACCATAAGAAACGGAATGTCGAGTTCGATGGACTGTTCGAGACCGTCAATCATGCGTTCCATCAAGGGGAAGATCTGTCGGTTGATTACGTCAACGCGATCCATCGACAATGAAATGTCTTCAAGTGTCGCCTGCTGTCCTTCGACCTGCGCCCTCATCAGGCGGTTGTAGACCTTCAGGCCGTCGATTTCCTTGTTTATTGCCCGGTACTGGTCTTCGAGGGACCGCGTACCTTCGACTATATTGTTGATCCGCTCCTGCGATTGTTGCGCCAGATTCAACCGACGTTGATCAGCCCGTAGTACATCATCGACGGTCTGGGCGAAAACGCTGCCGGAGATCATCATCACCGAAGCCGCGATAAACGCGGTGGCGAGATGCCGACTGCTGCTTATGCACCGTTTCATGAACGCTCCTTAAAGGTCGTTGTTAATAGTTGTTATGGAGAGGGATGCAACGTATCCGTTGAATACATGCACAAATGAAAACCGGTAACGAAGGCAGTGTCACCAATTGCGCACGCGGCCCTCTCCACCTTCGCCGCGCGGCGTTGAACTCGTTTTGGACCCCTGTTTATCTCTATGCTATTTGGCTCCTGGGATTTCCCAGGTTTCCCCGCCATTTATTCCTATAATTTCCCAGGTCCCCTGAATACCGGCCAAGAATAACACATGCATTCAGTATCGCCAGTGTTATGAAAGACATAACGTACGTTGTGTTCGACCTTAGGTTTCAATTGCATTTTCGGACCGGATTTTTGCACATGCAATCTCAGGTAGATTGGTGGAGCCGATTCCGGGGACGCGGGCTTTCGGCCGGCATCGCCGGTCTGAATAAGGTAACTGGATCTTTCGGATTCAAACGGGCAAACATTCTCTTAATCAGATAAGTAGACAAGCTTTTTAATCTTCTTTATTTGGTATCACTCGTAACCGTGCAGGAAACGGTTGACAACATTTCGGCGTTACAACATGATTCGCCGCTATGAGTGTTACGCGCACAAACCTGCCTGCAGCCGCGCTGCTCGTACTTGTACTCGACCTGCTTCTTACCAGGAGGCAGAGCGGGTAGCGCGTAACCGACGAGAGGACATCGCAAACCCCGCATCCGACAGGATCGTGGGGTTTTTTTTTGAATTCAAATCGAAAACGGGAACAACCATGAAGATGTATTCCGAAGCAGACGTCGACACGTCAATGATCGGCGATCAGCAAGTCACGATTCTCGGCTACGGCAGCCAGGGTCGTGCCCATGCACTGAACCTCAAGGACTCGGGTTTCAACGTCGTCATGGGCTTGCGCAAAAGTGGCGCCAGCTGGGCGAATGCGGAGGCGGACGGGCTGACAGTGCAGGAGCCGAACGAGGCCGTGAAGACCGCGACGGTCGTTATGTTCCTGACACCGGATATGGTCCAGAAGTCACTCTACCTTTCGGTCGTCGACGATATTCCGGAAGGCGCCCTGCTCCTGTTCGCGCATGGATTCGCGATTCATTTCGGGCAGATCGAGCCACGCGCCGATCTCGACGTTGCATTGATCGCGCCGAAAGGTCCGGGCGGACTCGTCCGTCGTCAATACGAAGAAGGCCACGGTGTGCCCTGCCTCGTCGCGGTTCACCAGGACGCGTCGGGCAACGCGTTGCAAAAAGCGCTTGCCTATTCGGCCGGGATCGGAGGCGCCCGTGCCGGCGTCATCGAAACGACGTTTGCCGAGGAGACCGAGACCGACCTGTTCGGTGAACAAGCCGTGCTATGCGGCGGCGCAACCGAACTGATCGTTGCCGGGTTCGAGACGCTGGTGGACGCCGGCTACCAGCCCGAGGTCGCGTACTACGAGGTCATGCACGAACTCAAACTCATTGTCGACCTGCTGCACGAAGGCGGGCTCGCGAAGATGCACAAGTTCATCAGCGATACGGCGGCCTGGGGCGACATGGTGTCGGGCCCGCGCGTTGTCGATGCATCATCCCGCGCCGCGATGAAGGACATACTGACCGACATTCAGGACGGCACCTTTGCCAGAAACTGGGTCGCCGAGAACGAAGACGGCATGCCGGAATTCAAGGCGAAGATGCAGGCGGACCTCGACCACCCGATCGAAGACGTGGGCCGCAGGTTGCGCGGCCGCATGGATTGGCTGTCCGAGTAAACCCGTACCGCGAGCAACCGAACGAAACCGGAGAGAACCCGATGTCAGACAACAGGATACGCATCTTCGACACGACCCTGAGAGACGGGGAACAGGCACCCGGCTGCAGCATGACGATAAGCGAAAAACTGCGTGTTGCCGGGGCACTGTCCGAGCTCAACGTCGATATCATCGAAGCGGGATTCCCGGCCGCTTCGCCCGGCGACTTCGAATCCGTCAAGGAGATCGCGGATCGCAACTTCGGACCAACAATCTGTGGCCTGGCCCGGTGCAATCCCGAAGACATTCAGAAGGTCTACGACGCCGTCAAGGGCGCCAAAAGCCATCGTATTCACGTTTTCGTAGCGACGAGCGCGATCCATCGCGAGCACAAACTCAAGATGGCCAAGGAGGAGATCATCAGGAGCGCTGTCGGTGCGGTGAAAATGGCGCGCGAACTCGTCGACGACGTCGAGTTCTCGCCGGAAGACGCCTCTCGAACCGAGCTCGGCTATCTCGCCGAGGTCGTGACTGCCGCCATCGAAGCCGGCGCCACAACCGTCAACATTCCCGATACGGTCGGCTACACGGTGCCGGCCGAGTTCGACGAGCTGTTCCGCTATCTTGTCGACAACGTACCCAACATTGACGATGCAGTCCTGTCGGTTCACTGCCACAACGACCTCGGCATGGCCGTGGCAAACAGTCTCGCGGCGGTTGCGGCTGGCGCAAGACAGATCGAATGCACGATCAACGGTATCGGCGAGCGCGCGGGCAATTGCTCGCTTGAAGAGGCAGTAATGGCCCTCAAGACACGCGCGGAGTTCTTTGGCCTGGAAACCGGCATCGACACGACACGCCTTTACCCGACGTCCCGGCTCGTCTCGAACATTACAGGCATGCACCCGCCGCGCAACAAGGCCATCGTCGGGGAGAACGCGTTTGCCCACGAAGCCGGCATTCACCAGCACGGCATGCTGCAGCATGCGTCGACCTACGAGATCATGCGGCCCGAGGACGTCGGTATCTCGAAGTCGAACCTCGTGCTTGGCAAACACAGCGGGCGGCACGCCTTCCGTGACCGTCTCGTCGAGCTCGGTTTTGCACTCGACGATTTCGAGACCAACCGTGCCTTCCAGGAGTTCAAGAAGCTCGCCGACAAAAAGAAAGACATCTATGACGGCGATCTCGAGGCAATCGTCATGAACGCGGGCGGTGCGTCCTCCGGCCCGTGGACGCTCAAATCGCTGGAAGTCCAGACGCACACCGACGAACCGGCGACGGCGGCCATCACGCTGATCGGGGAAGACGGCGGCGAAGTGTCGGACTCCGCGCACGGCGACGGACCGGTGGCGGCGGCATTTCAGGCCCTCGAACACGTCACCGGGGTCGAACTCGTCCTGAAGAACTTCGAACTGCACAGCGCATCGATCGGTGAGGATGCCCAGGGCGAGGTAACAGTCACCGTCGAGTACGACGGCCAGAGCTTTCGCGGGCGCGGCGCCAGCGTGGATATCGTCGAAGCCGGCACGCGGGCGTGCCTGGAGGTCATGAACCGAATTCTCCGGCGCGGCCCTCGCGGCGCAACTGGTCCCGGAGACGGTGAATCGACACGCGCGACCATCTGAATGCGGGCAGTGATCTGAATTGGAGTCGTAACGTTGAGCAGGCCAAAAACGTTGTTCGAAAAGGTATGGGGCGATCACGTCGTCGTCGAAGAGACGGCCGATACGCCTGCCGTACTTTACATTGACCTTCACATCATCCACGAAGTCACGACGCCACAGGCTTTCTCGTTGCTCCGCGACAGGAAGCTTCAGGTGCACCGGCCCGACCTGACGCTAGCCACCCTCGATCACTCGACACCGACGACGCCGGTGAGCACGTTCAGGGACCTGCTTGTCGCAGGCGAAGGCGCGGCCAATCAGGTTCGGCAAATGGAACAGAACTGTGCGGAATTCGGTATCGATCTTCTCGGCTACGGGAGCGGAAAACGTGGCATCGTGCACGTAATCGGACCCGAGCTCGGCGCAACCCAGCCCGGCAAGACTATCGTTTGCGGCGACAGCCATACGAGTACGCACGGAGCCTTCGGCGCCCTTGCCTTCGGCATCGGAACGACCGAGGTCGGCCATGTGCTCGCGACCCAGTGCCTGTTGCAAAGAAAGCCGAAGACGCTCGCGATCAATGTCGACGGCACGCTGCCAGCCGGCGTTTCGGCCAAGGACATCATTCTCGCCGTGATCGGAGAGATCGGCGTGGACGGCGGTACCGGTCACGTCATCGAGTATCGCGGTGACGCTATTCGCTCCCTCGGCATGGAAGCACGAATGACGATCTGCAACATGTCAATTGAAGGCGGAGCCAGGGCGGGCATGATTGCACCCGACGAGACCACGTTCGAGTACCTGCACGGCCGTGAACGCGCACCTGAAGCTGATGACTGGGACAAAGCCGTCGCTCGCTGGCAAGCGCTGCAAACCGACGACAATGCAACGTTCGACAAGTCGGTGTCGATCGACGCCGCCATTCTGACGCCAATGATCACGTTCGGGACTAATCCCGGTATGGTCGTTGGAATCGACGAGCCCGTGCCTGAGAGCGCGGACGCGAGCTTTCGCAAAGCACTCGACTACATGCAGGTGGAATCCGGAAAGCCGATGACGGCGAACAGCGTCGACGTCGTCTTTGTCGGCAGCTGCACGAACGGCCGCTTGTCGGACATCCAGGAGGCCGCCGACGTTCTCAAGGGCCGTAAGGTTGCCGACAATGTGCGCATGCTGGTCGTTCCGGGTTCAGAGCGTGTCAAGGCTGAGGCCGAATCGCGTGGTCTCGATAAGGTCATCATCGAGGCCGGCGCCGAGTGGCGCGAAGCCGGTTGTTCGATGTGCATCGGGATGAACGGCGATATCGCCCAGCCCGGTCAGCTCAGCGTCTCTACGAGCAATCGCAATTTCGAAGGCCGTCAGGGCATAGGCGCGCGCACGGTGCTCGCCTCGCCAGCAACGGCCGCGGCGTCCGCAGTTGCCGGCCGCGTCGCCGACCCGAGGAAATACGCATGAAGCCCGTCAAACGTATCGAATCGCAGACCGTCGTCCTGCCGACCCGGGACATCGATACCGACCAGATTATTGCGGCCCGGTTTCTGACGACGACCTCGAAGGAAGGCCTCGGCGAGTCGGCGTTCTACGACTTGCGCTACGACAAGGACGGTGCGCCGAAAGAGGATTTCCCGCTGAACCGGACAGAGGCCGAAGGTTGCAGCATTCTGGTCGCGGGCAACAATTTCGGCTGCGGGTCGTCACGCGAACACGCGCCGTGGGCGCTGCTCGACTACGGCTTCGAAGCCGTGATCTCGACCGAGATCGCCGACATCTTTCGTAACAACTCGCTCAAGAACGGCCTGGTCGCGATCGTCATCGACGCCGACACGCACGACTGGTTGCTGGACAACCCCGGGGTAAATCTCGTCATCGACGTCGAGTCGACAACCCTGACGCTGCCCGACGGGCGCGCCGTGCCTTTTCATCTCGACGGCTTCGCGCGCTATTGCCTCGTGGAAGGCGTGGACCAGCTCGGCTTCCTGCAGAAGCATGGGGACGCGATTTCGGCCTTCGAGGAGAATCGCCCGTGGCAGCCCTGATCGCTCTGCTGCCCGGCGATGGCATCGGTCCGGATGTGACCGCAGGCGCGCGGCAGGTACTGGACGTAGTCGCGGAACGATACGGGCATGACTTCAGCTATCGCGAAGCCCTGATCGGCGGCGCGGCAATCGATGAGGCCGGCAACCCGCTGCCGGGTGAAACGATCGAGGCTTGTAAGGCCGCCGATGCCGTGTTCCTCGGGGCCGTCGGCGGACCACGTTGGTCCGACCCGAATGCGGCAGTTCGTCCTGAACAGGGATTGCTCGAGCTGCGGTCGGTACTCGGCGTCTACGCGAACCTGCGACCCGTCAGGATCTACCCACAACTCGCCGGTGCATCGCCACTACGTGCAGAAATACTCGACGGCGTCGACCTGGTCGTGGTTCGCGAGCTCACTGGTGGCATCTACTTCGGAGAGAAGACCAGAACGAGCGATTCCGCATCGGACCTTTGCGAATACACGAGCGGTGAGATCGAGCGCATTGTGCGCGTCGCGGCAGGACTCGCCGAAGGCCGGCGCGGCAAACTCTGTTCGGTGGACAAAGCCAACGTTCTCGAAACCTCGAGGCTCTGGCGAGACGTCACCAATCGCCTGCTCGACGAGGAATTTCCGGGCCTCGAGGTCGAGACGTTGCTCGTCGACGCGGCCGCCATGCACTTGCTGAGCCGACCGGCCGAATTCGACGTGATCGTGACCGAGAACATGTTTGGCGACATTCTCACCGATGAGGCCTCGATGCTGGCCGGATCGCTGGGCATGCTGCCGTCGGCATCGCTTGGCGATTCAAGCGTCGGGCTATACGAACCGATTCACGGCTCTGCCCCCGATATCGCCGGTCAGGGCATCGCCAACCCCTGTGCCGCGATCGCGAGCGCCGCGATGCTGCTGCGTCACAGTCTCGGACTCGAGGACGAAGCATCGTCTGTCGAATCCGCGATCGCCGACGCGATTGCCGGCGGTGCGAGGACTGCCGATATCCTTTCCGACGGCGAAACCCGCTTGTCGACCGACCAGATGACGGCAGAGATCATCCGCTGCTTGAGCTGAGATGCGCCGGCGGCACTCCGGCCGTCCGCCCTGCCCTGAACTCCGCAATCATTGCCCCAAGCGTGTCGGTCTCTATCAGGAAGCCGTCGTGCCCGTGCGGGCAATCGAGAATTTCGTACTGTGCATTCGGCAGATGGTCCGCAAGGTAGCGTTGCTCCATCGGCGGGTACAGCGCGTCCGAACTGACGGAGACAACGAGCGCAGGCTGCCGGATGGAACCGAGGACCTGCTCGAAGTCGCCACGCCCACGGGCCAGGTCGTGCGTGTGCATCGCGTGGGTCAACGTCACGTACGCGTTCGCGTCGAAACGCTGATTGATCTTGCTGCCCTGGTGGCGCAGGTAAGACTGAACCTGGTACTGGCTGCCATTGTGACGGTCGCGGCCAAAGCGCTCGTCAAAACTCTCCCAGCTTCGGTACGTACACACGGCCATCATGCGGGCGGCCGCAAGGCCTTGCACCGGCGGCGTATCGTCGCCGTAGTAGCCGTCGTTCCAGTTTGGGTCAGCCGCAATTGCCGCTCGTTGCGCCTCACTGATGCCGATGCACCATGCTGAATGCTGGCCGCCGACCCCAATCGGTACGACGCTGCCAACGCGTTCCGGATACATCGCCGCCCATTCGAGGGCTTGCATCCCACCCAGCGACGGCCCAGTCACGAGCTCGATACGTTCGACCCCGAGTTCGTCAAGCAGAAGCCGTTGCAGTTCGACCATGTCGCGCACCGACACGCGCGGAAAGTCCGCCCGATAGCGGGTCTTCGTGCCGGGTTTGAAACTGACCGGCCCTGTGGTCCCGTAGCAACTGCCGAGGATGTTCGCGCAGATGATGAAATCCTGTGCCGGGTCGAAAGCGCTGCCCGCACCGATGATGTTCGGCCACCAGGCCTCGACGTCCGCCGAGCCGGTCAATGCGTGGCAGACGAGGATTGCCCGCTCCGCGGCATTCGACGAGTCTCCCCAGGTGCGGAACGCGATCTCGACATTATTGAGCGCCTCACCGTTCTCCAGCGCGAACTCGCCGGGAACACGCATGAAATGGGTTTCCGCAGAGATCTGTGCTGTCAGGTGGTCGGGGAGGCTCATGGTACTCAGATCGCGACCGCTTCGAGTTGCGGCACCCCGGCGGCCGCATCGAGCCCGGCCAGCAGATCGGCGACGAGGTCCTCTGCGGCCTCGAGACCCACCGACAGGCGTATCAATGTCGCAGTGACGCCGGCAGCGGCCTTGCGCTCTTCCGAAACCGGCGCGTGCGTCATCGATGCCGGGTGACATACGAGGCTTTCGACACCGCCGAGCGATTCGGCGAGCGAAAAGAGTTTCAGGCTTTCCAGGAACGCCCGGACGGCCTGTTCTCCTCCCTTGATCTCGAAACTGACCATACCGCCAAAACCGCGCTGCTGACGCTTCGCGAGCTCGTGCCCCGGGTGGTCTTCGAGGCCCGGGTAGTAGACGCGATCAACCAGTTGCTGTTCGCTAAGGACTCGCGCTACGAGCGCAGCATTTTCCTCATGCAGGCGAATCCTCGGGTGCAGCGTGCGGATACCGCGCAGCGTCATGAAGCTGTCGAACGGCGCCCCCGTGATGCCGATAACGTTGGCCCAGTACGCACACTGTTCGGCCAACTCGTCGCTGGCGGCGATGATTGCGCCTCCAACGACGTCGCTGTGACCGTTGATGTACTTGGTCGTCGAGTGAATCACGAGGTCTGCGCCGAACTCGATCGGGTTCTGCAGTGCGGGTGACAGGAAGGTGTTGTCCACCGCGAACAACGCGTCACAGTCGTTGGCGATGTCCCGGATCGCTGCAAGATCGGATATGCGCAGAACCGGATTCGAAGGCGATTCCGTCAGGATAATTTTTGGCCTTACTTCACGGCAAACGTCGCGCAGGGTCGAAAGCTCTGTCTGGTTGACGAACTCGACATTGAACAGTCCTTTCCGCGACTGCTGCTCGAACAGCCGGTAGGTGCCGCCATAACAGTCGTGCGGCGCGACAATCGTGTCGCCCGGGCACAAGAACTGCGTCAGGACCGTCAGGGCACCCATGCCCGAGGCCGTGACGACGGCACCGGCGCCCGCTTCGAGGCCGGCCAGGGCATCGCCGAGTGCGTCACGGGTCGGGTTGCCCGAGCGCGTGTAATCGTATCGGCGCGGTTCTCCGAATCCCGCGAATGAGTAATTCGAGCTCAGATGCAGCGGCGGTACGACGGCACCGTGCTGCGTATCCGATTCGATCGACGCACGTACGGCGCTGGTGGCTTTGCTCACTGAGGAAGTCATTGTCGGTCTCCGCATGTCAGTTCCGGTCTTCTCATCGGAACCCTGCGAGGCCGCAAGGGAGGGATTTTCCTGCCCTTCACCCGTTCGGGGCGCTGCAGGAACCCTCATCTTTCGATGTCCACCGGACATCGCAGGAGTTGGCACCTTTTCAGGAGGGTTAGTCCTGAAGGTTGCCCCGGCGTCGTCGGGCCTATCCCTCGACCGGTCTCGATGAGTTTCGGCAAGTGTAGGCGTGCGTCGCGAACCAAGTCAACCCGGTGGTCGGCAGATTTTTCGATTCAGATGAAACCGTTACGAGGGCTTGCGTTTGCCGCGAGAATGAATTAGCGTACTAACGCATTAATACACTGGTTTGAGCATGAAACCCAATCGAAACGAATCCGGCCGCCGGGTCACCCGCGCCGAAGATGCCCTTTTCGAGGCCATTATCAGCCTCGACGACGTCGGCGAGTGCCGCAAATTCTTCAAGGATCTGTGCACACCGGCCGAGTTGCAGGCGCTCGTCGACCGTTGGCAAGTGGTCGAGTACCTCGAACAGGGTCTTACGTACAGAAAGATCCACGATCTCACCGGTGTGAGCGTGACCACGATCGGTCGCGTCGCTAGATTTCTTACGGACGGGTTCGGCGGTTACCAGGCCGCTATCGAACGTCTTCACCACTCCTGAGGACAGCTCCATGGAACCCTCTGAGCAGCGCATCAAAATTGCGGTGCAAAAAACCGGGCGCCTGACCGATCACTCCATCGATCTGCTCGAGCGTTGCGGCCTCAAGCTTACGCGGAGCAAGGACCAGCTCATCTGCTACGGCGAGAACATGCCGATCGATCTGTTGCTGGTTCGTGACGACGACATCCCGGGTCTCGTCGGAGAGGATATCTGCGATCTCGGCATCGTCGGCCTGAACGTCGTCGAGGAGAAACGTCTCAACCGCGCCGCCGACGGTCGCCCGACCGAGTTCAAGCAGGTTTTCGAGCTCGATTTCGGTCACTGCCGACTCTCGCTTGCCGCGCCGGAAGACACTGCTTACGACGGACCGAAGTCGCTATTAAATAAAAGAATTGCAACAAGTTACGTAGGGCTTTTAAAGCGTTTTCTGGATGAGAACGGCATCGAGGCCGAGCCCGTATTCTTCTCGGGCGCCGTTGAAATCGCGCCGAAGCTCGGACGGGCGGACTACATTTGCGACATCGTCTCGACGGGTGAAACGCTCAAGGCCAATGGCCTCGCCGAGGTTGATGTCCTGCTCGAAAGCGAAGCCGTCGTGATCCAGACACGCAAACCGCTCGGCGACGAAAAGCAGGCCCTCGTGGACAAGATCCTGCAGCGACTGGACGGGGTACTGCAGGTTCACGAGAGCAAGTACATCATGCTGCATGCCCCGAAAGAGGCGCTCGCCGAGATCCGCGACCTCCTGCCGGGTTCCGAGGCGCCGACGATCCTGCGTCTCGACGGTAATGACGACAAGGTCGCGGTGCACGCCGTTTGTCGCGAGAACGTTTTCTGGGAGACGCTCGAGAATCTCAAAGCTGCCGGAGCCAGCTCCCTGCTTGTCCTGCCCGTAGAGAAAATGCTTGCATGAGCCTGATGTCGCCCGTTACCTGGTCCGAACTTGACCGCGATGCGCGGCGCCGACTTCTGGCCCGACCTGCACTCTCGGATGACGAATCCATCCGGGCGTCGACGACCGCGATAATCAGCAGTGTGCGCGAGCTTGGTGACGTCGCCGTGCGAGAACTCACTGAACGGTTCGACGGTGTCAGGCTCGAGAATCTTGCCGTCAGCGAGAATGAAATTGCCGCAGCGGAGCGCGAGCTCGATGAATCCGACATCCGGGCGATCGACCTCGCGATCGAGAACGTGCGTTGCTTCCACGAAGCCCAGCAGCCCGCCTCGATTCGCATCGAAACCATGCCGGGAGTGCTCTGCGAACGCATCAGTCACCCGATCGAAGCTGTGGGACTGTATGTGCCCGCGGGCTCGGCGCCATTACCGTCCGCCGCAATTATGCTCGCCGTGCCAGCCGCGATCGCCGGCTGTCCGACGCGAATCCTGTGCACGCCGCCGCGATCCGATGGCAGTGCTGATCCTGCCGTACTCGTTGCAGCCAGCCGCGCCGGCGTGGCCGATATTTTCAAAATCGGCGGCGCCCAGGCCATTGCAGCGATGGCTTACGGGACCGAAAGCGTCCCCAAGGTGAGCAAGATCTTCGGCCCCGGAAACGCCTGGGTTACCTGCGCGAAGACGCTGGTCAGCGGTGATGTTGAGGGCGCCGCAATCGACCTGCCGGCCGGGCCGTCCGAAGTCCTCGTCGTCGCCGATGCCAATGCCTCGGCAGAGTTTGTCGCGGCCGACCTTCTGGCGCAGGCGGAGCACGGCACCGATTCACAAGTGCTGCTGGTTACCGATTCCCCGGCGCTTGCGCAGGCCGTTGCCGATGAACTCGATGCGCAGCTGGCTGGCTTGTCGCGTGCGGAAATTGTCCGCGCGGCACTGGAGAACTCGCGCCTGATCATTGTCGCCAACCTCACGACGGCCGTCGAAGTGAGCAACGCGTACGCACCAGAGCACCTCATCCTCCAGGTGGAGGCAGCTCGTGAGCTGCTTCCGGCCGTTCGAAATGCCGGATCGGTATTTGTTGGCGAGTGGACGCCCGAGTCGGTCGGTGACTATTGCAGCGGCACGAATCACGTGCTTCCGACGTACGGCTTTGCGCGCAACTACAACGGACTTGGCCTGGATCAGTTTCTGCGCCTGATGACCGTTCAGGAGCTCTCGCGCGAGGGACTCGCCAATCTCGGCGACGCGGTCGTCAGCCTGGCTGGCCTCGAGGGGCTCGACGCCCATGCCGCTGCCGTAACGCGCCGGCTCGGGAGCAACCCGTGAGTATCGTCAGGCTTGCACGGCCGGAAATCCAGGCGCTGCACGCCTACGAGGCGGCCGAACAGGTTGATGACACGATACGCCTGAATGCCAACGAGGCGCCGCGTCGCAGTTCGGTCGGCAACTTTCGTCGACCGCTCAATCGATACCCCGAAGTCCGGCCACGAAAGCTGCAGCGAGCGCTCGCCGAGCGGTTTGGCTGCGCGTTCGACCAGTTGCTCGTCACGCGCGGTTCGAGCGAGGCGATCGATCTCGTCATTCGTTGTTTCTGCCGTGCCGGTGTCGACAGCGTGCTCGTCACATCGCCATCGTTCTCGATGTACCGCCACTACGCCGCGGTCCAGGGGGCCAACCTGGTCGAGATCCGGTCCCTGCCTGAGCAGGACTTCGCTATCGACGTCGACGCTATCCTCAAAGCCGCAGGCGATACGACGCGTCTGATATTCATTTGCTCGCCAAACAATCCGACCGGCACGACATTGCCGAGGTCCGAGCTCGAACGACTCCTGCAGGCTCGCGGCAACGCGTCGGCCATCGTGGTGGACGAAGCCTACGTCGAATTCGGCCGGCACGAATCGGTGACGAACCTGCTGGGCAAGTACGAAAATTTGCTCGTGTTGCGGACCCTGTCCAAAGCGCTCGGTTTCGCCGGCGCGCGCTGCGGCGCGGTGGCCGGGCCGGCAGCGGTCATTCGGATGTTGAGTGCCGTGCAGGCGCCTTATGCGTTGGCAACGCCCGTCGTCGAGTGTGTCGAAGATGCACTGCAGGACGAGCAACTCGAACTCGCCCGCACTGCCGTATCGGAAATCGTGTCAGAACGGGAACGGCTGGGGGCCGCGTTCAGGGACTACCCGTTTGTCCGCAAGGTGTGGCCGAGCGACGCCAACTTCCTGCTGATACGCGTGGACGATGCCCGGCTGGTGATGGCGCATTGCAAGATGAACAACGTGCTGCTGCGTCATTTCAGCGGCGACCTGGATGACTGTATTCGCATCTCCGTCGGCACACCCGAGGAGAACAACCGGCTTCTGCAGGCCCTCGATACGATCGCGGGTAGCGGACATGGCTAAGAAAGTACTGTTCGTCGATCGAGACGGGACGCTTATCGAAGAGCCGGACGACTTCCAGGTCGATGCGCTCGACAAGGTTAGGCTCGTCCCTGACGTCGTGCCGGCCATGCTCGAACTGAAGACGCATGGGTACCGCTTTGTCATGGTGACGAACCAGGATGGCCTCGGAACCGAGTCGTTTCCGCAAGCCGATTTCGAGGCGTCACATGCACTGGTCATGCACCTGTTCGAGTCGCAGGGCATCGGCTTCGACGAGGTATTCATTTGCCCCCACCTGCCATCCGACAGCTGCGAATGCCGCAAGCCGCGCACGGGACTGCTGACCCGTTATCTGGCCGTCAACGACATCGATATTGACGCCTCGGCTGTCGTCGGCGATCGCGCTACCGACATGGAACTGGCCGAACGAATCGGTGTACGCGGCATGCTCGTGAACTGCGATGCTGAAGGCGCGCTGACCTGGCCGCGGATCGTGGACCGGCTGTGCCACGCCGAGCGCAGGGGCGAGGTCGTGCGCAATACGAACGAGACCCGGATCCGCGTGTTCGTAAACCTCGATAGCATGAACGATACGTCGATCTCGACCGGTATCGGCTTCTTCGATCACATGCTCGAACAGATCTCGAAGCATGGCGGCTTCGGGTTACGGCTTCGGTGCGAAGGCGACCTGGAAGTCGATGAACACCATACCGTCGAGGATGTCGCGATCAGCCTCGGCACGGCGTTGCGGCAGGCGCTCGGAAACAAATACGGTATCGGCCGCTACGGCTTCCTGTTGCCGATGGATGAAAGTGAGGCAAAGGTGGCTCTTGATCTCTCTGGTCGCGCCGCGTTCTCGTTCAAGGGCAGTTTCCCCCGCGACCGAGTCGGCGAGATGTCAACCGAGATGGTCGAGCACTTCTTTCGCTCGTTGGCCGAGTCTATCGGCGCCGCATTGCACATCGAAGTGACGGGCGAGAACACTCATCACATGGTCGAGGCCTGCTTCAAGTCGGTGGGTCGCGCCATGCGCCCGGCGTTCGAGCGGGCGGGTTCGGAATTGCCGTCAACGAAGGGCGCGCTGTGAGCCCCGTCGCGATAGTCGACAGCGGCGGCGCCAATATCGCCTCACTCCTCTATGCCCTGGAGCGTCTCGATGCAGACGCCGTTTTGACGACGGATGAAGCAGTGATCGAAGCAGCCGAGCGCGTAGTGCTTCCTGGTGTCGGCGCGGCTCGGGACGCGATGCAACGACTGCAGGACGCAAACCTGATTGACGTGATTCGGGGCTTGCAGCAACCAGTCCTCGGTATCTGCCTCGGCATGCAGCTGCTGTGCGATGCGTCGGAGGAAGAAGACGTCGAATGCCTCGGGATCATTCCTGGTGTAGCTCGAAAGCTCGACGTCGCCGATGGGTTCGCCGTTCCGAATATGGGCTGGTGCGAGACGACTATCCGGCACGAGCATAACCTCCTGAAGGGGATCGGGGACGGCAGCTGGTTCTACTATCTGCACAGCTATGCCCTGCCCGTTTCGGATTACACGCTCGCTACGGCACGGCACTCCGTGGAGTTCGCAGCCGTCCTCGGACGCGACAACTTCGTTGCGGCACAGTTTCATCCCGAACGCTCGTCCGCTGCAGGTGCGCAACTGCTGCTGAACTTCCTGGGGCTGAGAGAATGAGAATCATCCCGGCGATCGACCTCAAGGACGGCAAGTGCGTGCGGCTGTTCAAGGGCGAGTTCGACAAGACGACGGAATACTCCAGCGATCCGGCAGCAATCGGACGTCGATTCTCGGCGCTCGATGTCGACGACCTGCACATCGTGGATCTCGACGGTGCGCGATCCGGAGCACAGCAAAACCGAAAGATCGTTTCGGAGATCGCCGAACAGTCGAGGCTAGCGGTTCAGCTCGGCGGCGGCATTCGAGCCCGAGCCGATGTGGCCGGTTGGCTCGACGCCGGTGTTACGCGCTGCGTGATCGGCAGCGTTGCCATCTACGAGCCTCGAGTCGTCGTTGAATGGATGGAGGAATTCGGCGCAGATCGGGTGGTTCCGGCGCTTGACGTACGCCTCGATGAAGACGGCGTGCCGATGTTGACCGCCAAAGGCTGGACTGAGGAAGCCGGCGTGTCGCTGTGGGAGGCCCTCGACGAATACACGGCCGCGGGCGCAATTCACGTCCTGTGCACTGACGTCTCTCGCGACGGCGCGATGGAGGGACCGAACTTTCATCTTTATGCAGATATCCTTCAGCGCTATCCAACACTGCAATTGCAGGCGTCGGGCGGAGTAAGAGACATCGAGGATCTCGAGCTGCTGCGCGAGCTGGGTTTGCCGGCGGCGATAACCGGCCGCGCCCTGCTCGACGGTGCGATCACCGAAGCGGAGGTGTCGTCATTCCGGCGAAGCGAATAATCCCATGCCTCGATGTGCGCGACGGCGTCGTCGTCAAAGGCGTCCAGTTCCGCAATCACCGGATCGTCGGGGACATCCTCGATCTGGCCGCACGCTATTGTGAGGAAGGCGCTGACGAGCTGGTCTTCTACGACATAACTGCAAGCCCGGACGAACGCAGTGTGGATCGAACCTGGGTCAGTAGCGTAGCGCGTGTGCTGGACATCCCGTTCTGCGTCGCTGGCGGGATCAGGTCGCTGGCGGATGCCGAGGATGTCCTCAACAAGGGGGCTGACAAGATTTCGATCAACTCACCGGCACTGGCGAACCCCTCGCTGATCTCCGAACTGGCAGAGCGTTTCGGAACGCAGTGCGTGGTCATCGGCATTGACAGCCGGGAAGAAAACCATGATTGGTTCGTTTACCAGTACACGGGTGATCCCGGCAAAACGACGGCCGCACAACGCCGGACGCTGGACTGGGTCAAGGAGGTTCAGGAGCGCGGCGCCGGTGAGATCGTTCTGAACTGCATGAATCAGGACGGTGTGCGCCGTGGTTACGATTGCGAGCAGCTGGCCGCCGTGCGGGACGTCTCGAACGTGCCGCTCATTGCCTCCGGTGGTGCCGGCGCCATGCGGCACTTTCTCGAGGTTTTTGTCGAGTCCGACGTTGACGGCGCCCTGGCAGCGAGCGTGTTCCACAGCGCCGAGATTCCGATTCCCGATCTCAAACGGTACCTTGTCGAAAACGGCACCGAATTGCGTAACTGAGAAACTGTCGTGAGCAAACCCGATATCGCATTTATTGCCCAACTTGAATCCATCGTCAATGACCGGCTCGAGCGTGGCACCGAAGAGAGCTACACAGCGACGCTGGCCGCGGCCGGAACAAGACGTATCGCTCAGAAAGTCGGGGAGGAAGGCGTGGAACTGGCGCTGGCAGCTGCCTCCGGGAGCCCGCAAGAGACTATCGACGAGGCCGCCGACCTTATCTATCACCTGATCGTTTTGCTCGCGGAGCGCGGATTAAGCCTGGAGGACGTTTCGCGACGCCTCGAGAAACGTCACTCCGGATAGCGGTGTCGTCTAATACGTATTGCCGGTGGCGCCGCGCCATTCGATAGTGCCGCAACTAATCCTGCGGAGACCTGTCATGAACTCGCCATTCCGGATACGCGCTTTGGCTAACCTGCTTGTAACCTGCGCGATCGTTCTTCTGGCGTCGTCAACGGCCTATGCCGACTGTAAAGGCCATTGCAAAGACAAGGGTCACCAGATGCCAGCCTACGCGGAACTGGACGCCAACGCTGACGACGTCGTCACGGCGGAAGAGTTTTACGCGTTTCGCGCGAAAAGGATGTCCGAGCGTGCGGCTGAGGGGCGCAAGCTGAAGAACGCGCAGAACGCTCCAACGTTCGAAGACCTCGATCTGGATGGGGATGGCAATCTGTCGGCCGAGGAATTCAGCGCACACCAGGCTCAATGCCCGATGCACAAGAAGCGCAAAGGCAACCACTAGGCCGATCTGCCCGAAAACCTAGTGCGAAATGCTGGACCAGCTACCGCGATCTTCGCCCTTGGTCGGATCAGCGGGCGAGACGCTGAACCGTACGCGGATAGGGTCAACTCCGGTGTCGAAAAGATGTAGCGTGCCGACAAGTAGTCCGGCGCCAGGGGTATCCAACACCCACACCGAACCCGACGAATGGTGACTGGACCAGCTCGTTTGGAACTCCCACTCTTGATCTCGAATCTGGTTTTCAAGAAAGCTAGAAAGATCCGACCGACTCATCGCTCCGAAAACGTCGGCACGAGAGTTGACTTGATGGCCGTTTCCGCCCATGCCGGTATTCGACGCTCTGGCACTTTCTGGCAAATTCAAGGTCGGCATAAGGCGCATTGTTTCGGAAAGATCGTGTCGTACCCGGTTGGGCCCGCCGGCCTTGCAACCTTGCGATGTAGGGTGCTGTAGGTAGGAGACAAAGGTCTGACCGGACTTGTCGGATGCGATTACCGATAGAGCACCAGAATAATCATCGTGGCATATCAACAAAGCGGTCGTCGGGCTGGAACTGGTCTGAAACCCTCGCCTTACTCGCCGAGACTGCTGTTCGCTTTCGGCCCATCCTGATCGGGCCATCGCATCTGCGGCCGCATTGAGCGCGCGGTCTGTTCCCATGCTCGCTTTGAAAACGACGGACATCGTGGAATCCGTTGTCCGGCTGCCGACCAGCGTTAGTCCCGGCGGTACGCTCAGATCCACGAACCCGTCCGGTACCGTCGTTGAGTATTCGCCCCGACCGCTGTACAGGTCTCCGAGGAAGGCGTCAGCAACGTCCGCGTCGACACAGGCGAAGGGATCGTCCGCGTGTGCTGAGTTGGCTATCGCAAGAATCAAGATACAAGCACGTCTCATAACCAATCCTCCAAGTTCTGCAGCGTCGAGGCCAACCCTTGCAGTCTACCCGAAGTTGGCTGAGCGGCGGATTTCGGCACCTCCCGATGGTTTCGCTCCTGACAAACCCGTTTTTTGTGTGCACTATCCGCTTGAAACGTATCTAAGAAGAACTAACGCTTTGCGACCGAGCCCCCTCCCCGTAGGGTCGCGGCGATTCAATTCCAGGAGACTTATATGACCCGCTTGCTTGCCGCCGCCACTGCCATCGCGCTTGTCGGCCCCCTCCCCGCCGCCGCTCAGGACTTTTCCGTTGAGCGCATCGACCGACATATCCGCACCATATCGGACGATTGGTTCGAAGGGCGTGCGCCGGGCACGTCGGGCGAGGAAAAGACGGTCGCCTACCTTTCCGGCGCCTTCGCCAGTGTCGGGCTCCAGCCGGGTGGCGACTTGCGGTCCGACGGCTCGCGGGCCTGGACGCAGGACGTGATCCTCAATCGTTCAACTATGGTCGACGATCCGCTACTTTTCATCGACATCGACGGTGAACGCGTCGCCATGGTTCAGGACCAGGATCTGGCCGTACGCTCACCCGTCAACGGCATGGCAGAGGTCCGGCTCGAGGACGTGCCCCTGGTATTCGTCGGATACGGTACCCACGCGCCCGAGCGTGACTGGTCTGATTTCAAGGATCTGGACGTCAAGGGCAAGGTAATCGTGGCCCTTGTCAACGATCCCGACTTTGAAGGTGGCGAAGGCAATTTCGGCGGCGAGGCGATGACCTACTACGGTCGTTGGACCTACAAATATGAGGAGGCCGCAAAGCGCGGGGCGGCGGGCGTGCTGGTCATCCACGAGACCGAACCGGCCAGCTATCCGTGGGGCGTCATTGCCAACGGCAACGACGTCACGTTGGATATCGTTCGCGAGGATCCCGCATCGGCGCATTCAGCGCTGCAGGGCTGGATGCATGTCGATATCGCCAGCCGGATCTTCGAGGCGGCAGGCACGAGTTACGAAGAGGCCAAGGCGATGGCGCAGCGCCGCGATTTCCAGCCGATGGATATGGGCGCAACGATCGATGCCACCCTGATTGCTGGTATCGAACAGATTGCCGTGAAGAATGTCGTCGGCATATTGCCCGGGACCAAGCGCCCCGACGAACATGTTCTTTTCACCGGGCACCATGATCACCTGGGGGTTGGCCAACCCGACGAAACGGGCGACGCGATTTACAACGGTGCGATCGACAATGCGACGGGTCTGGCGTTCATGATCGAAATGGCCCGCGCTTTCGTCGAGAGCGGAGGAACCGAGCGCAGCCTCGTCTTTCTGCCCGTCGGGGCGGAGGAAAGTGGGTTGCTCGGCGCCAAATACTATGCTGCCAACCCGCTCTATCCATTGGAGACGACGGTTGGGGTGATCAATGTCGACGCGCCCGGCGTTCATGGTCCGACCAGGGACTTTTCGATCTCGGGCAGCGCGAAACTCGGTCTGCTCGACATCATGATCGAAGAAGCGGCAAAGATGGACCGGCGCTATTCGCCCGACTCCAACCCGGCAGCGGGCAGTTTCTTCCGCTCCGACCATTTCCCATTCGTGCAGGCTGGCGTGCCGGCGGTCAGCTTCCGCTCGGGTCGCGATCTAGTGGATGGCGGTACCGAGCGGGCGGCCCAGATCGCGGCCGCTTATTCCGCGAACGACTATCACCAGCAAAGCGACGAATGGTCGCCCGACTGGGATCTGAACGGCCTCGTTCGCGACGCCCAGTTGATCTTTGCTGTCGCCGAACGGCTCGGCAACGGCGGGGAGTGGCCCAACTGGGCGGAAGGCAGCGAATTCAAGGCACTGCGCGACACAACCGCAGAAGCGCGCGAATAACGCCCAATCTCGCCCGGACGTAACATCGGGCCGAACAGCTAGCGCACGATATGCCAGTTGGTCTGCCGGCCAGCAAGATAGTGCACCGTCTCACCGTCGAAACAGGCGCTTTGCTCGAGTTTGATCTGCACCTGCTGGCCGTCCCATTCGGGCAGCGGCGTTTTGATATTGCCCTCAATCGCATAGCAAGTATTTGCGTGCAACGGCCAGTCGCCTTTCACCGGGGTACCGTCTTGGTCATCCCACATGCCGATGGTCGGACCAGGGGCATGCCCGAAAAAGCCGATCGGGTGCGTGTACACGCTGCATTCGATCCTCTTTCTGGCGCACTCGGCACGCGTCGCTGCCGTGATCTCGTTACCGGTGCGACCAGTGACGAACTCGTCGGTCAACAGATCCTGCCAGCGATTGCCAACCTTGAGCGCGTCGATCAGGCCCTTCGGGACTTCAGCTTCACCAAGTTTAGGCACATAGCCCATCTCTTGCGTGTCCGTGCACAAGCGCAGGTAGCAGATACCCACGTCGGTGTGTACGACATCGCCTGCCTGGATGATACCGCTCTCACCGCAGAACGCGGTGTCGCTGTCGCAGGTCTGTCCAGGACGTTGCGCGTTGACATAGGGCATAAACCAGGCCGGCAGATCGAGTTCCACGAAACGTTGCCTCAGGAACCATGCGACGTCGTCGGTCGTTGTCACACCGGGCGTGATCACGCGGCTGGAAAACGCCTCGGCGATGACACTGCGCGCGATGCTCACGGTGTGCGCATACGTTTCCATCTCGTTTCGTGTGCGCGTCTCTGCCCACCGTACGACGAGGTCTTCCGCCGGTACCAGACGATCCGCATAGTCTTCAGGAAGCACCTCGAGCAAACGTTGATGCATCGCGTGAGTGAGCCCATCGGCGACCGGCCAGTCGCGAGAGACATTGATACCTACGCGTGCCGGGTTGCGGGAGACGATGAGTTCGCCCAGTGCCTCCCACTGCGTATCGAGATCGCCCCCCTCCCAGGCTGACTCATAGGGACCGCCGAGCGGATAGCGGTTTACAGTCAAGCGATCGACACCGTCGTCGGTGCGATGAAACACAAGCATCGTTGTGCGGCGCGCCGCGAACGTCGGCTGCGGCACCAGAGAGAAGTAGATCGGATCCTCTGCGTACTCGCGATTGAGCACAAGCCACATGTCGAGATCAGTCTCCTCCATTAGTGCGGGCAGCAGCGTGTCGAGACGCTCGTCGAGATGTCGGTTCTCAACAGGAGGGCGGTCTCTGTATTCCAGCACGGCGCGAGGACCAGCGACTTCGCGCCCCTGATCCTGGGCCAGCGTCGCCTGGACGGGCAACAGCAGGCAGACGAAAACGGCGAACTTGCGCATAGAGACACTCCTGTATCTTCGGTGACACCGCGCATAGTGAACGAATGTGCCGCGCCAGCCAAGACGCGCATCGGGTTTTCACGCCTCAGTATAAAACCATGCGTCGTTGAGAAATCCGGCCAACGTCTCGGTCGGGCCGACTATCGACACTTACTCGCCATTGAAAAGCCAGATCATACCGAGGCGATAGCTATCAGCGCTGTTCGCGCCATGAGTTCCACCGTCGATCGTAGCCGTCCTTATAGCCCATGGAGCGCCGTCACGGTTTCGCCACACCTCAAACCAGTCGAGAGCAGCTTCTCGCAGGCGGGGAGTATCGTGCGAGCCGCTTGTTACGACCAATCCCAGGTCTGTGCGAGACGATGGCGCACCCTCGGAAAAGAACAACTCGCGACCGGGATCGAACACCGGGTTGCTCGCAATGCGGCCCCAGAACAGGTCAGGCTCGACAAACGCTGAGTAGAGAACCATGTATCCGCTCCTGCTCTGACCGAAGAGAACACGGCGTAATGGGTCGGTTCTATAACGACGCTCCACCTCTGGGAGGAGTTCCGATTTGAGAAAGGAGAGAAACTTTGGTGCGCCGCCCTGCTCGATCGTTGCATCGGCGGCTGGTGCCGAGAAATCGAATCCACGCTTGTTCGTTGCCGGATCGAACGAGCCGTAGGCAACCCCGACAATGATGGCGTCCGGCAAGTTCACGTCATAGCTCAGGAAAAGGTGATTCGCTGCCAGTATCGGAAACAACGAATCCCCGTCAAGCACGTATATCACCGGGTACTTTGAGCTCGCTCTCGCTTCGTAACCTTCGGGCAAACTCACGTAGATATGAAACGACCGACCGACCGCGCGAGAGTCGAACTTGAAATAGTCGCCGCCAAGAGCCGGCAGATGATCAAGAGGAATTGTCGATCTGGAATCGGTATTCTGGGGCGCAGCCGCCGACTGACAGCCGAATTGAATCACTACTGCCAGCAGCAAGATTGGATAGTGAATTATTGATCTGAGCAGGACGTACCCCTGGCTATAAGTCGGAAACGACACACTGCCCTTCGTAAGGTTCGGTTCGAATCGCGTTCAACCGCGACTTCAGGTCACCGACATGGGCCTCCAACCGATTCCCATCCGGATCAACGAAGTACACAGATTCACCCTCGCTGGCGTTTTCCTTCCAGATCTCGACACCCTGTTCGATCAGAGTCCGCTGAAACGAGGGGAATGATCGCGCCTCAATACTAAATGCAATGTGGCTATAGCCTTTAGACGGGGATGAAGACGGGTCGAGAGACAAACATAACCAACAGTCGCCAATAGTAAGGTACGCGCCCTTTTTCCATCTCGCGTGAAGCTCACAACCAAGTATGTCGCGATAGAACGCCACCGAACGTTCAATGTCCTGCACGGCGAAAGTGATGTGGTTTAGTCCCAGGAGCACAGCAAGCGCCTCTCAGCTCTGAATTTATCGACGGCCACTTTGGGTCGGTAGGGGTCATCCTAACTCAATATGCCGGGATAGCTGAGTACTGCCAATAGCGGTCGTTCGAGGGCCAGGATATCCAGTTCTCTTGTGAATCCACTGGCTGTCTGAAATCAGGTTCTCTTGAGTACATCCCCGAATTGACAATATCTTCCGTTGGAGGACTATTACGCAAGCGACAAAGGCAAATCGGGCGAAAGCCCGAGACGCAAAGCCATGGGTCCTCGCTTCCTCCGCGACGCCTTCTGCGACGCCGCGAAGGGCCCAAGATCGCCAGGCTGCCGC
>JAAUYD010136817.1_pt1 | contig 82762 bp, 79 predicted proteins | sample 7278101 | NCBI WGS metagenome assembly JAAUYD01 (sample SAMN14350128, study PRJNA611818) | marine sediment metagenome | isolation source: surface marine sediment (0.6m) | place: French Polynesia: Moorea | collected 2018-08
CTACGAGTTTCGTCTCTTCGAGGATAACGGCTACACACGGTTGGCGACCAGCCAGACAGTCACTGTGATTCCGCCCGCGACACTGGCAACGATTAGCGTCAGTGCCATTGGCGCCAATGGCGGCGATACGGTAAGCGGCAATGTGGAGGATGGCCCGGGCAATCAATACGACTGGCTCGCCTTGGCGTCGGTGGGCGCTCCGAACACTTCCTATCATCAGTGGACATACGTCAACAGCCAATCCGACTTTAGCTGGGATGTCACCATGCCTAGCAGCGGCGGTGACTACGAATTTCGGTTGTTTGAGAACAACGGCTACTCGCTGCTTGCAACCAGCGACCCAATCACTGTCCCCGCTAGTGCAGCCTACGGAATCAAAACGAGCGGAACGACGGTGTTTGCTGGAGACACAGTGGCCGTGTTGGCGCCGCGCATCGACGCATCGTCCAGCTACGCCGTGCCGACTCCGCAGACGTTCACTTACGACGCGAACAGCAATCGGCTCTCGTTTTCTGAAGACGGGGCCGGTTCCTCCTACACCACGCTCAGCGGCAGTAATCGCCTCATGAGCATAAGCGGTGCGATGACCAGAACGTATGCTTACGACGCCGCAGGCAACATAACGGGCGACGGTGTTCGCAGCTACAGTTACGATGACCGCGGTAGACTGACCGATGTCGACTCAGGTGCAGCCACATACGTACACAATGGCCAAGGCCAACGGGTCAAGAAAGACAACGGTACTGTCACCTTGTTTGTCTTTGGCGAGAACGGACAACTTCTGGGCGAGTACGATGCGCAGGGCAATGCCGTGAAAGAGCATGTTTGGTTCAACGGCGCACCCGTCGCGGTCTTGAGTGGAGCGGATTTGTACTACATACAAACAGATCATCTCGGAACGCCGCGTGCTATTGTCGATGACACTACAACAATTTGGCGCTGGGAATCCGATCCATTCGGGTCGACGTCGGCTGATGAAGATCCGGACGGTGACTCAGCATCATTTGCCTACAATCTGAGATTCCCGGGGCAGTATTTCGACGTGGAAACGTCGTTTCACTACAACTACCACCGCACATATGACCCTTCGACAGGACGCTACCTCGAGTCCGACCCCATCGGGCTCGCGGGAGCGATGAATACATACGGGTACGTCTATCAGAACCCGTTGCGCTACACAGATCCAACCGGTGAGGCGGTCCCAGCAATAGTGGTGACATGCGCCACGAATCCTACGTGTGCAGCATTGGCAATAGGAACTGGCGTCGCGCTGTACAACTTCGGCCAAGATCTCGCGGACATGCTTGGCAGCAGTCCGGCCCCAACGTCATCAGCGAAATCAGACAGCGCAGAGGACGCCGGACGCGAAGCCGCGGCCGACTTAGATGATGATCCGTCGTGTCCGGTGGCGGAGGCAGGGGGCCACGGTCCGAATTGCCAGGAGATCGGTAGCCGCTGCTCCGACAAATGTTCGGAAGCGTTCTTTTTATCTGGAGGTAAGGAGATGGTATTTTGGCTTGGTAGGTGCAAGAATTCTTGCATGACTGCGAAGGGTTGCAGTCCGTTCCAAGAACCGAGGTTGTTTCCGTGAACAAAGAGCTTGCTGAAAGGTTGATGCAGGAATTCACCAAAGCCGCGAAGGCACTGGATGCATCGGAACTAGTTGCTAGAGAGATTACGGATGAGACGTCACAGATGGACTTAAGGAGAGCAATTGCTACTGTCGGTGCCTCTCTATACTCAGATGTGATGACAAGGGTGTTTGTCGAATTTCCGGATCTGGAGCCTAAGTTCGACACGCAATCAAAATAATCTACAACGACTACCGCACCTAGGATACTTCCACCGGACGAGACTTGGAGTCGTGCCCAATCGGCTTAGCTGCTGATCACTTCACGCGAATGCGCGATTTAGCTGTCGGAACAGTGCAAATCCTGCCCCCGCTACCAAACGAAGAATGGGCCCCCTTGTGGGGCCCATTCTTCGTTTGTTATTGGGCCAGTTTTGAACCTGCGAAGCAGGTTCATTCCGAGGCCGCCGCAGGCGGCCGACATAACTGAGGCCCGAAGGGCCGAAGGCCATCCTGCCCCCGCTGCCAAATAATAAGGCCGACCCCTTCGGGGCCGGCCTTTCCGTTTGTAGGGGACAGGATTTGCTGCTATGACACGGGTTACCAATATTGATGGCTTGCCCGGCACCTAACCAACTGTGGCATACGGATTTTACCTACCTGAAGGTAGTGGGCTGGAGTCCGTGAACGTCCAGCACCGGTCGCGGACAGACAGTCCTGGACCGAAGGAGCCGAATCAAACAGAAAACGATCGAGAAACGGCGTCGGCTATACTACCGACAGAATGCCGCTTGAGAACAAACCTGATGAATCGAAACTCTCTCTTCATTCAGACCACCTGGAGTCCGGAATACCCTGACGACGTGCAATTCATGTAATTCCATTGTTCGCTTCTTGATGCGCTAAGGGAATTATGCGCGTGCTATCGCTTGTTTAGAATGCAAAGACCCGATTGATTGGAGGTTGTCGGAGCTATGGAGTGGTCTTTTTCCTCGCGCGGTTGCGTATATATTGGTAAGGAGACCGGTAGTTGTGCCTTTGGTCGACACTCAGGCCGGTCGGTGCGGAGAAAAATGATGCAAGCCAAAAAGACTCTCGGTCAGCGGAGGTCGAGGCGAGAAAATTCATTACAGGTGAGCCTTGCACATAGGTTACTGGCAGCCTGGCTCGCCGTGGCCATAGTCGTCGCACCGATGCCGGCGGTCAGTCTGGAGCGGGCTGCAACCCCGATCACCGTCGAGGCCTCACCAACGTCAACGGTAACGGGGGCGACAGTACGAATCTCGGGGCGTTCGGTCGAGCTGGGCGACAAGAAGACGATATTGATCCGCGTCAGGCACCCTGATGGATCGGAGCGCGACCACAAAGCGGCGCTCTCGGCAGAGCAGTCCTTCCAGTTGGATTTCACAAACACCCCAATGGTCGGTGACTATAACGTCACCGCTTTTTCGGCAGACGAGCGGGCAAGTGCCACAACCAGCTTCACTATCAAGGACGGTAGCGATATTAGGCGCGATGCAACGCGTCGCATGACGGTCGCGTTTCGAGACATGGACGAAAAGACAAGAAATCTCTCGCAGACAATCAAGGAATCCCCCGCGTCACCGGCACGTGATCAGCTGGACGAGGAAGTCGAAGACCTCAAAGTGCTGCTCGCGGACCTTGATAAGTACCTGGAACTGCTGGACGACAGTATCCGGGGGCTCGAGGAAGCGGTCGACGACGACGAGGACAAGCCGCCGTCCGGGGGTTCGCCTCCGCCCGCCGATGATGGCGACAAACCACCGGTCGAGGATCCATTCGCCGATGACGGTGACAAGCCGCCGCCGGTGGAGGATCCGTTTGCCGACGACGGTGACAAGCCGCCGGTGGAGGATCCGTTCGCCGATGACGGTGACAAGCCGCCGCCGGTGGAGGATCCGTTTGCCGACGAGGGTGACAAGCCGCCACCGGTCGAGGATCCGTTCGCCGATGACGGTGACAAGCCGCCGCCGGTCGAGGACCCGTTCGCCGATGACGGTGACAAGCCGCCGCCGGTCGAGGACCCGTTTGCCGACGACGGCGACAAGCCGCCACCGGTCGAGGACCCGTTTGCCGACGACGGCGACAAGCCGCCACCGGTCGAGGATCCGTTCGTTGACGACGGCGACAAGCCACCGGTGGAGGATCCGTTTGCCGATGACGGCGACAAACCGCCACCGGTCGAGGATCCGTTCGCCGATGACGGTGACAAGCCGCCGCCGGTGGAGGACCCGTTTGCTGACGACGGTGACAAGCCGCCGCCAGTGGAGGACCCGTTTGCCGACGACGGTGACAAGCCACCGGTCGAGGACCCTTTCGCTGACGACGGCGACAAACCGCCGCCGGACACGAGTGAAGATGGCCCGACCGACGATCCGGGTGGGCGCCCCGACGGGGAAGATTCCGGAGGGTCCGATTCCGATGGCACGGGTCCCGGCGACGGCAGCCCTCCTGCGAGTGCCGGCGCCGGCGTTGCTGGAATGAGAGCCGAGCTACGCGACCTTCACGAGCAGATGGCGGAAGCGGCCGATGAGATCGAGAAGCAACGGGCGGCATTCGAGCACCAGTTGCAGAAGTTCGACTACGATCACACGCTGTGTGATGGCCTGCACTACGTTCAGGAGGCGTGGAAGTCGATGACGCTGGCAATGTCTGCCGCCAAGAAAGTTGCGACTGCATCCGCCGAAGTGGCAGGAAAGTGGCTGACTGAAACCGGCGTAGGCGACCTGACTGGAGCGGCGATTGACGGTGTGGGTGGCAGCAGTCCCGAAGCAGCCGCCGCAAGGCGGCAAGTGGTCGCTAACGCCAAATCCGCCTCTACGCGGTCGCTGAGTCGTTTCAAGCTCGCCGAAAACGCGCTCAAGGGTCTGACGAGTTACGGTCTCGAAAGGTTGTTCCGGCTCGTTTGCGAAAAGTACTATGGCCCCATCAAGGGTACGATGACTGCGGAAGTATTCGTCGACGAGGGCCGCTTTTTCGCTTATGAAACGCGCATAGAAGGCGAGCTTCGTCTGCGCTATCAAAGAGGCTCCAGAGGCGAGCAGCCGGTCACCGGCGAGATCGAAGGCGTTGCGACGGGATTCAGACTCGACGAAGATCTATGGCGCATTCAGCCCGAGATCAAACGCGATGTGCTTTTACGGTTTCCGTATCACCCTGTCCCCAGCCTCTACGCCAGTAGTGCCGGCACCTTCGCCCGGGTACTGCTAAGTCCCAATTACTTTTACATTCCCGTGCGCGGGGTCATCAACGGAGATCGCATTCAGATTCGCCTGCTGGACGCAAGACAAGACTTCGAAAAAAGCTCGACCGCCGTTTACGTTCTGGCGAATCCGTCAGTACCATTCCCGTACGTCATGTTGCAAGAGATCTCGCATGAGGGCGCTCACTACATCCTGACGCGTGCATTACAAGACGATCCCGAGTTCGACATCGTTGTACACAGGGACGAGGAATACTCGGAGTTTACCGAGCCGTTTCAACACGACGCCGCAACCCCCGACAACCTGGTCAAGGTCCGGACGCAAGTCGAAGTCCGCGCTTGTAATCCGGAATGTCCTTAGCGTAGCGAGGATTAACCAATGAAAAATGGCTCCACAAACATCTCAACTTTCTTCGTGCTCCTTTTTACTGCGGCGTTGGGCGCTTGCGGAGGGGGCGATTCGGAGGAAGATTCACCACAAGGTAGCGAGGCTGCCGCTGACCGGCGCGCGCTCGGCACTCCTGGTGATTGCGGCGGGTTGTCGCTGGATGCGGCTGCCGACGTTCTTGACGTCGAGGCGTCCCGCCTGGTCGAAGACCGGGACTCTACTGACGAACTTTGCGTGATTCATGCCCGCGGCGATATGGGCAAAGCGCTGGTCTTTTCCGTGACCTGGCTGGACTCGGCGGCCGAGGCGGGCGAGTTGCTCGAGTCGATGGCCGAAGACCTGGGTACGCTCACGGGCGTCGAAGCTCGCTCCGGCGTAGGTGACGCGGCGTACCAGGCGGGACCAAGGTTCTCCCGCTTGCTTTTTCATGAGAACAATGCGCTGGTCGATCTAATCGAACCGACCGATCCGGACCTGCAGCGCGAGGCCGCCGCCGCGATTGCTGCAGAGTTGTAGGTTTCCGCGTCCCGTGTACTCCAATGGCGGCTTGAGGCGCATCGGCAGCGCGAACGTCGATCCGCTGGCCACGCTGTTGGCAAAGCTCAGTGAGCAGTCCTGGCATCAGGACGAAGACGACAGCTTGAGCGAGGGCGTGCAGAGCATCAATCACGTCTACGATAGTGAGCTACGCCATGATCAACCTCTGAATCAACCCGCGCTTGAAGTCTGTCGAACGCTTCTTTCTGAAAGGTACTAAATCTGGCATTCAGACAGCGCACGCCGCTCTCGTTGACTATCAGGACTACCACTGAGAGGCCAGGGATCATGGGGCGAATGCACAGTCCACCTCACCCGGGTGAGTCGATCCGCGAGGACATCCTGCCGGCTTTGAATCTGTCGGTGACGGAAGCCGCGAAGCAGCTCGGCGTTGCGCGAGTGACGCTGTCGCGCCTGATCCACGGGCAGTCCGGGGTCTCTGCCGACATGGCGAGGCGACTGGAGGCATGGCTTGGAGGCCCGAAGCAGGGTCCGAGTGCCGAAAGTTGGCTGAGAATCCAGGCAGACTATGATCTCTGGCAGGCGATGCAGCAGCCTGCACCAAAGGTTGTCAGGGCACGGACGGCGTAGCTCTGACCGACTTTGAGCGCGGGCTGCTCGAGAGAATATCTAGCGCTGTAATCAGTGCTTGATAGCGTTGGCCGCGAACCCCCGCTGCCAAAATGAAAAGTGGGCCCCCGACCGGGGGCCCTTTTTCATTTTCGCTATCGCGGGCAGGCTTTGCCCCTGCGTAGAGAGCAGGTTCAGCCGAGGCGCCCCGGCGCGTGAGCGCCGGTTAACAGGCGCCGAGACCGACCGGAGCGCGTAGCGCGGAGGGAGAAATCCTGCCAGGCTTTGTTGTGCTTGCCAAGGACTCATTGGATGACCGCTTTACCCGCAAAAGCGGACATTGGGCTAGTATCAGTTTGGATGGCCGCTAGTGACCCGAAGAAGTCATTCGCCAAAGTGCTGAAATTGCTGCATCGTAAGATCGGAATGATTCTATGAGCTGGGAAATTGTGGTCATTTTGGCCTTCGTTCTGGTGCTTTCAATCTATGCCACTAAGCACCTTCCGAAGGCAATCAAACAACTGAAAAAGGAACTTGGTGATTGAATTGCCGACCGCCTGCTTGTCGCCGGAAGCAGTCAGTCGCCAAGTTGATCATCAAAACCAGCTACTACCCTGAAAGGAGCTCCCGATGATTGGATATGTTGTTCTTGGTACCAATGACCTCGCTCGCGCCGTGTCATTTTACGACGAACTGCTTGCGGAAATGGGCGTCACTCGCATGATGGATTTTGGCGAGCGAGGCTATGCATGGGCGGCAGCAATGGACAAACCGATGCTCTGCATTATGAAGCCCCACGACGGTCAACCGGCAACGGTCGGTAACGGCGTGATGGCCGCCATTGCGGCCGATTCGCGCGACCAGGTCGATCGGATCTATAACAAGGCTATTGAGCTCGGCGGCTCCGACGAAGGCGCTCCTGGCCTGCGCGCAGAAGGTGGCGAAGGCTTTTACGCAGCCTACTTCCGTGACTTGGATGGCAACAAACTCGACGTATTTAGCTATGGCTAAGCTATTGCGCATCTCAACTTGCCGCCATATCCACCTTGTGGGCGCTTCCGTTGAAGAAGCCGCTCGACTAACAGATGACTAAACGACCGCTACTGGCCGAGAGCCGGCACCCAGGCGATTTGACGTAGAGTGACTCCTACTGACCCAATGCAGCCGGTCAATTGACGACAGTGAGGTGACATTAATGAGAAAGTCGATGTGTTCCGCGTTGGCCGCTCTCGTATTTTTCACCTATTCAACAACTGCGCGCTCCGACGACTTACTTACCGCAGTCGAACAAGACGTGTCGCTGCCAGTCAATCTTGAGGAGTTTCTCAAAAGCCCCCAAGTGATCCGCTACCGCTTCGTCATCGTAGACAGTGAGACGTTGTGGGACACATTTGAAGCAGTGCGGGATCTGGATAGTGTTCAAGATGGGCCGACTTTAGATTTTGATCTCTTTGAAGGGCTATCGTTCGAGATGAGAATCGTTGAAGTCCATCATCGCTATTGGTCTTCAAGCGCGACCTTAGTTAACAATGCGCCGGATTACGGCAAAGATACAGATGCAAATATCTTTGCGACTGTACGGTTGGAGCGAGACGCGAGCGCCTCGATAGACATTTATGCCGCAGGAGAACACTACAGCGTGATGCCCATCGATGGCCGCGAGAATCACGTCGTCGTCCAGTTAGACCCCGACGAGATGCCCTCGTTAGATTAGTCCCAAACGTCCGCTTGTGGCCGGAAGCCGCCATTCGCCTGCACTGAGGTAGAATGACGGCTTCTGACCCATTCCGGCTATTCGACGAAATGCTGAAACATTCGGCTAGTCCAAGATTACAGTTCGTCATCGCTTCCATAGTTGGGCTGCTTTTCGGGTTGTTCCAACGGTATTTTTTCTGGGCAATCTACCCAATCGACAACCCCGTCACTGAGTGGCTCGTTGAAGAGTTTGCGAAGAAGGGTAAGTCGGGACACTTCTATCTTTTCACCCATGTTCACGACTTTGTTGTCCATCTCCTTCTCGCTCTAGGGTTGGCGATAATTCTGATAAGAGTGTTTGGCCCACGACGGTGGGTACAAGTGGTCGTTGTCATTGTGGCATGGCACGCGGTGATGTTCTGGGACGCAGTGTGGTCAAACATGGGTATTGTTTTTTCATACTGGGGTTTCTGGATTAACCTCGCAACGACACTGTCGGTGGTTCCGATAGCCTATATGCTTGTGGAGAAGATCAATCGTAATTCCGCAACTATCTGAACGGCTGCTAGTGGCCGTTAGCAGACGCTTGTGCTGGCCGTCCGCGCCCAATCCGAACGTCGGCTTTCGGAAAAAGCGGACACGTGTGACGGTTGGGGCCAGATCGACCGTTCTAAGCTATTTCAACCGAACTCGCTTTGGAGCTGTCGGAACCGTGCAAAGCGGGCCCGCGCTACCATTCAAGAAAGGCCGGTGCAAGAAGGGGTCGGCCTTTTTCTCCGTCCCCAGATGCTAAGCTTTGTGGCTGCTCGATACGGAGATAGTTCGGAATGATAAGTCGAAGGGCGTTGTTGAAAACGGGGGTGGCATCGGCGGTCGTCGTTGGGCTGGGTGGCGTCTGGTGGGCGAAGACGGGTCCAGCGAGTAGGGCTCGGGAACCGTGGAGCGCGGCCTCCGAGGGATTCGGTGATCCGCGGCTAGACGTATTGGCATACGCAATCCTCGCGCCGAATCCGCATAACATGCAGCCATGGCGCATCCGCTTGGACGAAGGTAATGCGTTCACGGTCTTCTGCGATCTTGATCGGCTGCTGCCGGAGACAGACCCACCCAATCGCCAGATAGTTATCGGCTTTGGCTGTTTTCTCGAGCTGTGTCGGCAAGCGGCAGCTGAGTCCGGGTTGCGCGCGAACATCACCTATTTCCCCGAAGGGGAACCGCAGCCGTTGCTCGATCAAAGACCGGTTGCTCACGTCGAGTTAGTTGAAGATGCGTCAATCCAACCGGACCCGCTGTTCTCGACGGCACTCACTCGGCGAACCAGTCGCCTTGTTTTTGATTCGTCGAAGCCCGTAGCAGATAGCATTCTGGCGGACCTGCGTGCCGCGACGGTGGAGGGCGTCGAAGTATTCACATCGTCCAACGAGGCGTTTGTCGATGATCTTCGCGAGCTCACCGTCGACGCATGGGACGTCGAATGGTCTACCGCCAGCACTCGCCGGGAGAGCATCGAAGTCATGCGTGTCGGCAAGGCTGCGGTGGATGAAAATCCCTACGGACTGTCAGTCGACGATCGAATCAGCTCGACCATCGGATTACTCGGCATGATGTCGCCTGAGGCCCTGGATGATCCGGAGACAAGCGCTTACAGAGAATCATTCAAGTTCTATGCGCGCGCCTGCCAATCTGCAATGGCTTTTGTCTGGTCGACGACCCCGACGAATACCCGGCTTGCGCAGTTCGAGGCGGGACGGGCGTGGGTTCGAACGCAGCTCGCGGCGAGCGCCGTCGGTCTGTCTTTTCACCCGCTCAGCCAGGCGTTGCAGGAATTCCCGGAGATGGCGGAACACTACAGGCGCGCGCATGAGCTGCTCGCAAGCAGGGAAGGCGATACAGTGCAGATGCTGGCTCGACTAGGCTATGCGCCGAAAGTGGGCCCAGCGCCGCGCGAAACCCTCGAGTCGAAGCTCTTGCCCGGTTGAGAGTCGATTCATTGGAATCGCACCCTTTTGCGCCCCGCTACGGAGCAAGAAATGGCCCCTTCATGGGGCCATTCTTGTCTCAAAGAACTGAAGGTTTGAACCCGCAACGCGAGAATCAGCAGTCTTGCGTACGCCGGATTTCTCTCTAACCGGCACCAGCGGCGCTTTCGAGCGTCGCAATGTCGATTTTTTTCATCGCCATCAGGGCAGTCGATACGCGACCAGACACCTCCGGGTTGCCCGCGTGCATCAGCCGCGGCAGGGCTTTGGGAACCACTTGCCAATAGATGCCGAAACGGTCTTTCAACCAGCCGCATTGTCCTTCTTCGCCACCATCCGCCAGCAGTTGTTCCCAAAGACGATCGGTTTCTTCCTGGTCCTCCGTCAAAACGGAAACAGATGCGGAATAACTGGACTGAAACTCCGGATTTCCGTTCATCGTCATATACGGCACGCCTGCTATAGTAAATTCCACGACAAGTGCCGGACCGCTCGGATCAGGACGGTACACAGCATCTATCTCGCTGTCGGGTAGGACGGTTGTGTAGAAACGTGCAGCGTCCTCGGCGCCGTCCTGCAGGAAAAAGCAGGTCCTCGCTTTGCTCTTGAATTCCATTGTTGCACCCCTGCGTTCTGCTCAGATCTGAAACATCACGTCGAAACCGCCATAAATCAGACGCTGGCCATCGAACGGCATCGGGTTGTTCTCAGCGGACATGTCAGGGTCCTTCATGATCGCTTCCATGCCCGAGTCTCGCGTTGCTTTGTCCGGCCAGGCAATCCAGGAGAGAACTACAGTCTCGTCAGGCTTTAGCATGACCGCGCTACGCATTGAGTTCGTCTTGCCTTCCGGCACGTCGTCGCCCCAGCACTCGGTCAGGGAAATTGCACCGTGTTTCTTGAATACGGCAGCTGCTTTCTCAGCGTGCTGTCGATATCGTTCTTTGTTGGCGGTCGGTACAGCGGCGATGACTCCGTCAATGTAGTTCATTCTTTTCTCCTTGTTGTTGTTTCTCGAACAGTAAAGTGATGTAGCGCCTGAGATGCTCAGCACTATCGCGGGCGAGGGCAGCGTCGCCGGTTGCCTTGGCGAGAACAAAACCACCCTGAAGTACCGCCTGCGTGTGTCGGGCCAGACCTCGTGGCGACCATTCCGCGCTGATGCCACGCGCTTTCTTAGCGGCGGCAATATCGGCCTCAAGCGTATCCGCATGGCCGAGAATACTCGCGGCACAGGCGTCGCGGATGCCTGGATAGGTGTTGTACGTCTCCTGGACCATCGTTCCGACGAGACAAGTGAATTCCGCCAGTTCACCTTCGATGATGGACTTGCGGAAGTCTACGTAGGCGAGGACCCGCTCCAGCGGATCGTTGTGATCGTGATAGGGCGCCTCATCAAAGAAAGCGCTAGTAGTTTCGGCCCAGTATTTCGCAGCGGCGATACCGAGTGCTTCCTTGCTCTCAAAATGGTGGAAGAAGGCGCCTTTGCTAACGCCTGCCGCGGCGCACAGATCATCAACAGATGTGCCCGAGAAACCTTTCTCCCGGATTACAAGCAGTGCGGCATCAAGCAGTCGCGTACGGGCATCACCGCGTTCCGGGTGGTGTTTCGTTTGCCTTGGCATTGTGCAATAATACCGACCAGTTGGTTTGTCAGTCAACTGAAACACCGCTGGTGACGTCCAGCACAAATCGGGTCCGAAGCTTTTCTGCAGTCTTAAAAGGCACGCGATGAGTACAGAATCAATTCACCACTTCAACGAATCCCAGAGCGATAAGGAACGACAGATTTGTCTGCAACTGATGCAGGAAATTGATCGAAGCCTTCCGCAAGCAGAAAGGAAGATCTGGCACGGTCATCCAGTGTGGTTTCTAGATGGCAATCCAATTGTTGGCTATAGCAAGCTCAAAGACTGCATCCGCCTAATGTTCTGGAGCGGGGCTGATTTCGATGAACCAGGCCTGTCGCCAGGTTCGGGCAAGTTCAAAGACGCGTCCATTCGGTTTACGGATGCCGAACAGATCGGTGTAGAGGACCTGCGTCGATGGCTCGAGAAATCAACGGTCATCCAATGGGACTACAGGAATATCTACAAGCGTAAAGGCAAATTGGTGCGTCTCAAATGAGAATTGAGCGTCCAAATTTTGCGGAGTGTAACCGCCTGCAGAGTGCGCCAGAATTGTCGCAAGATATCCGTTTTGTGCAGTGCGTCAGCTGAGTAGGGCGATACCGACTGCACCGGCAGGTCTTGCTGCTGCGTAGAATGCAGGTTCGGCCGAGGCGCTTCGGGTCGACACTCAGACTTGAAAGAGAAGAAACTCGCGCCGATTTTTCGGCCCGAAGGTCAGGTGATGCGGATCGCGGCGGTCGCGGTAATTCTGTCGCTCCTGCTCCACGAAATCGTTGCGCGCGCGGAGTTGCGCCTCTTCAATGTCTATGCCGTAGGGCTTCATCGCATTTAGCCCGAATATCTTCGCGCGAAGCGAATCGCTGATCTCCGAATAGCCATAGCGCTCGCGTGTTTCCGGCGAAATCTGGAAGGCACGAAATGCTTGGATCTGGTCCTGCGGCGAGCCGTACCAAATGGAATCAGTGCCCCACAGCACATTGTCCTCGCCCAAATGCTTGACGAGCTTGCCGATACCGTGCGCAGCACCGTCGACGTCGCGCATCAGGCCGCGCCACGTGCTGCCGAGCTCTGCGTACACGTTGGAGCCTTTGCCGAGACCGGCCGCCTCGACTGAACGAATCAGCTCATCGATACCCTCGCCGCGATCCGGATCATAGGGCCCTTCCGGCTGACTGGGAATCCAGCCGGAGTGATAGATGAGGAAGTTCACGTCGGGGAACTGCTTGGCCGCAGGGCCGATGTCCGTGCACAGCGAGTGCTCGTAAGAGCGACGCCCGAATGGGATGCCCTTGTGGATACAGATGTTTTTCACGCCGAGGGCGCGTGCTTTCTCGATGAAAGCGAGTCCGACGTCATCCGTCAGCCAGAATCCCTTGCCGTCTGGACCCCACTGCGTGTAGGTTTTCCAGGCCGAAACGCCGTAGGTCTCGGCCAGCTCATCCATGCCGTTGAGGTCGCCCTCCTGGTTAGGATTGACGCGACCGTGAATCAGCAAGCGCTGCGTCCCCTCGAGTTCATCGACGATTCGCCGGGTAGCGTCTGCCTCTTCGATCGTCAGCGGCTCGGCATCGCGGCGTGACGGAACGAACGACAGCACCATCATGTCTGTATCTGCATCCAGGAAAACGTCCTTGACGAAGTCGTCGGCGCCAAGACAACGCATGTAGTCGCGGCTAACGTAGTCGAACTTCGCACACTCTTCCTTGCGGCTCGCCGCAACACTCGGCGGCACGTAGTGCCCCTGCACGTCGAAAATGAACTCCTTTTTGCCGATGCTCGCGTCCGCCTGCGCGATATCCACACCCGCTTCTTCCGGTACATCGAAGCGGCCGGCGTCACGGCCCGCCTCGGCATTGGCGCGATTGATGGAGAGCAGGGTGGTCGCGGCGCCTGCCGCCGTGACGAGGAAGTCGCGCCGGCCCATGCCGACGCGCTTCGAGTTCTCGCTCACGGCATCTTGGGCCAGCACGTTCGCCTGCTCGTTGCGTGATTCAAGCGGGATGGGCTCGTATTCGGCGTTCGAGGTTGTGTCCAGTTTGATAGGAAGGCGCTCACCTTCCGGGTCGAAGCGGTAGTTCATGACGTACCCCATTTTGGGCAGCGGACGCACCGTCCCCACGGTGTGCTCTGGCAGGCCCATGTCCCCAGTGTAGACACTTAGATAGAGAAACCCGTCGCAGGTTCACTGCGGCCGATCTCTTGGGAGACGCCTACATGACCTGCGAAAGGTAGGAACCCATTCGCATATCCTCAGTAAGGATATGCTCGGTCAACCAGATCTCCAGAAATTCGATGTCTTCATCCGTCACGGTTTTGTCTGTCTGAAGAATCCTCTGCTGCAGGTTCTTGACGCTCTTGATCAATTCCCGATGGATGGCCTTGTGTTCTTCCATCCCCGCATAATCGAACTTCAGCATCAATCGCTCCTCATGACTGAAGTGCCATACCGTGCAATTGACCAATTCTTCCAATACTGCCGCCAGATAGTCCGGCGATTCTCCTTCCGTCACCGCATGATTGAGAATGTTGAAAATACCGATCAGCTTGCGGTGATCTTCATCGATCTCATCAACCTCGACACATAGTACCTTGTCCCAACTGATATCTCTCACGAACCTGCTCCTGCATCGAAAAACAGAACCTCAGGACGGGGTTGGATAACGTATCTCTCGATGCCTCGCAGACAGCATCATACTGTCCGCTATTCTCGAGATGATCAGAGCACACGATCAAGCGTTACACTATGCGGGATTTCCACCGCCCCCGGATGGGCGGCCGAATGCTGCAGAACCGAAGAACAGGCCAAATGAAGCTAGACCATTTCTTCATACTTACGGAGAAGTTCGCGCCCGAGGGGGATTTTCTCACCGAGTTCGGACTTGTTGAGGGTGCGTCGAATGATCATCCTGGTCAGGGAACTGCGAATAGACGCTTCTTCTTTTCCAACTCTGCGTTAGAGCTACTTTACGTTCGTGACCCAGACGAGGCAGACGAAGGGCCCGGACAAAGGCTGCGCATCCCGGAGAGAGCGTCGGATCGCGACGCATCGCCGTTTGGGCTCGTAATGAGGTGCGATGTTAATTCCAAGCGGCCGGCTTTCCGGGGATGGCGATATCAGCCGGTGTATTTCGACGCCGGCGTCAGTTTCCTTGTCGGCGAAAATTCGGATCTCTTAGTGGAGCCGCTTTGTATCTGTATGCCAGACAATCCGCCACCAGCATCGCCGCAGCAGCAGTCGGAGGCTCCTTTCATCGAAGTCACAGAAATTCGGCTTCACGTTCCAGTAGATCAGCCGTCATCGGTCCTTGACGCGATTGCCCGGGTTGAGGGAATCCACATTCATACCGACAGTCCGCATTGTCTGGAGATCGCTTTTGGCAATGAGGCTGAAGGTAAGCAGCGAGATTTTCGCCCCAGACTCCCGTTGAAGATCTGTTGGTAATTGAACGGATCTACTACTTTCCCGAGGAAGCAGTGCCCGACCATGCCGATCGCTCGGAGCCCTAGACACGCATACAGATGTTGGATTCGCTCAACGGTGGCCGCTACTGAGCATGAGCACCCCAACTCACTCCGGCTCGCGGAGTCGATTGTGCTGCCTGAGGATGTCCTGCACCGTTGAGTGATCAAGCCGCTCAATGCGCTCGCCGTTGATTCCCGTCATGGTCTCGGCGGCGATTATGGCGTTGACGATTGCCTCTTCTGTTGCGTCGATCACCGCTTCGTAGATGTAGTCGAGGGTGTACATAGCATCGTCGGACAACACTTCGATCGTTATTAATTCGCCGTCCCGCGGCTCTATCACGTTTGCCGTAGAAAAGGCGACGAACATCTCGCCGGAGCCGCGCTCTGCCACGCCGCCAACGCGGGCAATGCCCATCGCCGGGCGCTTCGCCAGGCGCTCCAGTTGCATCGGGAGGAGCGGTGCATCGGTGGCCACAACGACGAAAATGGAGCTGCCGTCTGATCGGTACGATGCGAAATGGTTGGTCGTGTCCGGAAACAGAATCTGACCGACCGGAACACCGGCGATAGTAAGTCGCCACGGCATCCCGTGGTTGGCCTGTACCAGAACGCCTACGGTATACGGCCCGACCCGCCGCGACGCCGTGCCGGTTCCCGCTTTCACGCCGAAAGAGCTCATGCCGGTTCCGCCGCCGACGTTACCTTCGGCGATCGGGCCGGTTGTCGCATTGTCCAGCGCCGCGTAGACGTGTTCGCGTTTGATGTGGCGGCCGTAGTGGTCGTTAATCATGCCGTCCCATGTCTCGGCGACCACCGGCAGGTGAGACATATCGTCAGGATTTCGCTTGCGCATCCAGTCCACCGATGCGGCATGCACGTCGCTTACGCTAACGGTGTTGGTGATCAGAATTGGCCCGTACAGCGTTCCGAACTCGTCGAGCCAGTGTGCGCCGGTCAATTCTCCATCGCCATTCAAGCTAAAGTGCGCGGCGTACACGCCGGCCGTGCTGTCGCGACCGCGGGGGTGTATGGCGGTGACACCAGTTCGGACCGGACCCTTGCCGATGACGAGTTTGCCGTCGCCGCGGATGAGGGTGGTGTACCCGACGGTGACACCGGCTACATCGGTTATGGCATTGTGGGGGCCGGGTTCGCCGTGGAACGGGATGCCGAGATCCCGAGCGCGCCGACTTTCGTCGGCCAATGCGCTTCCCGCCAGAAAGAGGATGGAGATGATGATAAAAGTGCGCATAGTCGATTCCCTGGATTCCTTTTCGGCAAGCATGCCATGCGGCGCAAAACAAACATTCGGAAAAGTCGAATAAATAAACATAAATAATCCATTGGATAGAATATTTGTTCTCCGCTAGATTTGTGCTCATGCGACAGGCAGGAGACCCAAGGACCTGCCTCTGTGACCTTCTGACTCGCGGAGATAGACATGAGCAAATCCGGCGAAAACCAAACTAGCGGATGTCCCGTAATGCACGGTGGACAGACGGCGTCCGGCCGATCAACGACGGAGTGGTGGCCCGAGGCGCTGAATCTCGACATCCTTCACCAGCACGACCGCAAGACCAACCCGATGGGCGAAGACTTCGATTATCGTAACGAGGTCAAGTCGCTCGACTTCGACGCCCTGAAGAAGGACCTGACGGTATTGATGACGGAAAGCCAGGACTGGTGGCCGGCCGACTGGGGGCACTACGGTGGCCTGATGATCCGCATGGCATGGCATGCGGCCGGTAGCTACCGGGTCGCCGACGGTCGTGGCGGTGGTGGCACTGGTAACCAGCGATTTGCGCCGCTCAATTCCTGGCCGGACAACACCAACCTCGATAAAGCGCGTCGTTTGCTCTGGCCAGTCAAGAAGAAGTACGGCAACAAGCTCAGCTGGGCAGACCTGTTCATTCTGGCGGGCAATGTCGCCTATGAGTCCATGGGGCTCAGGATGTTCGGTTTCGGCTTCGGCCGGGAAGACATCTGGCACCCGGAAAAAGACACGTACTGGGGCTCGGAGAGAGAATGGTTGGCCCCGACTGATAACCCGAACAGTCGCTATTCAGGCGAACGCGATCTCGACAACCCGCTCGCTGCGGTGATGATGGGTTTGATCTACGTCAACCCGGAGGGCGTGGATGGCAAGCCCGATCCGCTGAAAACAGCGCACGATGTGCGCGTGACCTTTGCACGCATGGCCATGAACGACGAGGAAACTGTTGCACTAACCGCGGGTGGGCACACGGTCGGCAAGTCGCACGGCAACGGCGACGCCGCCCAGCTGGGTCCTGAGCCGGAAGCCGCCGACGTCGAAGAGCAGGGGCTCGGATGGAACAACAAGACCCGCCGCGGCATCGGCAATGACACGGTAACGAGTGGTATCGAAGGCGCCTGGACATCGCATCCGACACAATGGGACAACGGTTATTTCGACATGTTGCTCAACCACGAATGGGAATTGCGTCAGAGCCCGGCCGGCGCCTGGCAATGGGAACCGGTTGACATCAAGGAAGATGACAAGCCTGTCGACGTCGAAAATCCGTCGGTACGCCACAATCCGATCATGACCGATGCGGACATGGCGATGAAGATGGACCCGGAATACCGGAAGATCTCCGAACGCTTTCACCAGGACCCGGAATATTTCTCCGAGGTGTTTGCACGCGCGTGGTTCAAGCTGACGCACCGGGACATGGGCCCGAAAGTACGTTACGTCGGCCCCGAAGTACCTGCTGAAGACCTCATCTGGCAGGACCCGGTGCCCGAGGGCAGCACGAACTATGACGTCGATGCCGTCAAGGCAAAGATCGTAGCCAGCGGCCTGTCCGTCGGTGACATGGTGTCCACGGCGTGGGACAGCGCACGTACGTTCCGTGGCTCGGACATGCGCGGTGGCGCCAACGGCGCTCGCATCCGGCTTGCCCCGCAGAAGGACTGGGAGGGCAATGAACCCGCGCGACTCGCGAGAGTCCTCGAGGTACTGGAAGGCATCGCGGCAGAGTGCGGTGCCAGCGTGGCCGATGTGATCGTCCTCGCGGGCAACGTCGGTGTCGAGCAGGCAGCCAGGGCGGCCGGTTTCGATGTCAGTGTTCCGTTCGCCCCGGGCCGCGGCGATGCGACCCAGGAGACGACCGATGTCGCGTCGTTCGAGCCGCTCGAGCCTATCCACGACGGCTATCGCAACTGGCAGCAGAAAGACTACGTGGTGAAGCCGGAAGAACTTCTGCTCGATCGCACGCAACTCATGGGGCTGACGGCGCCGGAGATGGTCGTGCTGGTTGGCGGCATGCGAGTGCTCGGCACAAACCATGGCGGCGCGAATCACGGTGTCTTTACCGATAAAGTGGGAGCATTGACGAACGACTTTTTTGTCAATCTGGTCGATATGGCATACACGTGGAAGCCGACCGGCGATGGCCTGTACGAAGTCCGTGATCGCAAGACGGACAACGTCAAATGGACCGCGACCAGGGTCGACCTGGTATTCGGCTCGAATTCGATTTTGCGAGCTTACGCCGAGGTCTACGCGCAAGATGACAACAAGGAGAAGTTCGTAAACGACTTCATTGCTGCATGGACCAAGGTTATGAGCGCGGATCGCTTCGATCTGGCGTGATTAGTCGGGCCATTGTGAGTAGCCGGCCTCCTCGCAGGCGGCGATCACTTCGTCGTCCACGTCAGGATACGTGAGCGGTGGCAAGGTCCGAAAGCTCCGGCCGCTGAGTTCGAGACGCTGTCTGAAATCGTATTCCAGCTCATCGAAAAATATTGCGTGCTCGCCGAGACGCTTCAGGCTATTGTCGAACAGCTCGCGATTTGGGCTGCCGACGGGCAAAATGTTTGGATCGATGATGTAAGCAAGCTGGGAGTACGCCACGCGCGGCTCGATGCTGTACTTCTGGTCATCGTCGAGCGAATCGAAGGCATCCTGAGTAATCCATCCCAGATCGACCGCGTTCTTGCCCTGTGCCTCGTAGGTCAGGCCTATGAATGTGAACGCGGCGTGGCGGCCGTGAAGCGCAGCCTTCCTGAACACGTCACGCGCCATTGACGCATGTCGATAGGCGTCATCCGGTACGCCGTTCGGGTTGGGGGTGAGTTCCTTGAGCGGCAACCCGTAGGCCAGGTAATCGACGGCTATCTCTGGATTTCGCCCTAACGAGACGAAGAGTATACGTATCCCGTACATCATCATTGCCACCGAATCGTCCTGTTCGACCAGTACATCCAGATCACGAAACGACAGGCCGCGATAGGACGACACGATCTCGGGTGAGAGGATCGATGACTCGAGGCGTTGCAGGTTGTCGCGGTTGAACTGCTGCATCGTCTTGAGCTGGCTGAAATCACAGGATGGGTCTTCGATCTCGTTTCCTGGATCGGTCGCAGCGAGCCCAATCGGTTCCTTGGCGCTTTTCGGGTCGACGGTGTCTGCGAGGTTCTGCGGCGGTTCTTGCTCGACCGGATCAGCATCGCCTACGTTGTCGGGGAGTCTGACCAGCCAGACGGCGCCAACGACGAGGGTTGTGATCAGGATAGAACTGGCAACTACGCGATGCACCTTGGTCTCCCTATCTTCTTCTGCACCTAGCCTCTCATTTCCACCGCCGAAACACCTAATCCTGGGTCCCGCGCAAGCCGCGCCGAATCCCGGAGGCTGCTAGACTGTGCGCTTCGCAGAAATGCCCCCGGGGGGACCATGCGCCATATCGCCTGCTTGACCGTCTTGCTCGTCCTGGTATCGCCAGCCGGCGCTGAGCCATTTACCGCTGATCACCTCGTAATGATTGACAGGATCGGTGCGCCTGCCGTCTCGCCGGACGGCAGCACCGTGGTGTATCCGGTGCGACACACCGATCTCGATGCCGACAAGGGCCGCTACGATCTGTGGATCAGTCCTGTTGCCGGCGGCGACGCACGGCGCCTTACGACGCACGAGGCGAACGACACCTCGCCAGCCTGGTCGTCAGACGGGCGTCATATCCTGTTCCTGTCCAAGCGCGGCGACGTCACTCAGGTGTGGCGCTTGCCCGTCGACGGCGGCGACGCGCAGCCGGTGACTGATTTGCCACTGGATGTCTCGACGTTCCGTGTTTCCCCGACGGGAGACAAGCTCGTCGTCTCGATGTCCGTGTACCTTGATTGCGACAGTCTGGCGTGTACGGCGGATCGTATTGCGGCTGGGGAAGACAGCAAAGTTACGGCGAAACACTACGACCAGTTGTTCATGCGCCACTGGGACCACTGGCTCGACGAAAGACGTTCACAGCTGTATTCGCTCGCAATCGCCGAGGGTGGCGTTGCCGATGGATCGCCCGTTCGTGTATCCCTGCTAGACGCCGACGTGCCTTCACGGGTGTGGGGTGGCAACGAGGAATACGCGATTTCTCCGGACGGCGAGACGTTGTTCTTCGCGGCGCGCCTGCGCAACGCGGACGAACCGACGTCGACTAACTTCGATATCTATTCCGCGTCGCTGCGCGACCCGGGCCAGCCGAATAACCTGACTGAGGACAACCAGGCCTCGGACACTGCCCCGATCGTCAGCCCCGACGGGCGTTATCTCGCCTACAAGGCTATGTCGCGGCCCGGATTCGAGGCCGACCAGTACCAGGTCGTAATTCATGACCTGCGCTCTGGCGGCAAAGAGGTCCTTACCGGAAACTGGGATAGGTCGCCGTCGGCTATATCGTTTGCGCCGGACAGTCGATCGATTCTTTTGGCGGCACAGGACGTTGGCCACAAGACGCTTTGGCAACTCGGCATCGATGGCACCGAACCGGTCAAACTGGTGGGCGGTGGATCGGTGGGTTCTTTCGATGCAGCCGGCGATCACATCGTCTATGCGATGAATACCCTCACATCGCCGACCGAGCTCTTCGTGTTCGACAATGACACAGGCGACAGCCGCAAGATCACGGACGTGGCCGCGCGTACGCTATCAGGCGTGGCGATGGGCGATTACGAGCAGTTCTCCTTTGAGGGCGCAGGCGGGGCTGCCGTCTACGGATTTGTGGTCAAGCCCGCCGGATTCGAGCGTGGCGAATCCTATCCGATAGCGTTCCTGATTCACGGCGGACCGCAGGGCAGCTTCTCCAATAGCTTCCACTACCGCTGGAACCCGCAAACCTATGCGGGCCAGGGTTTCGCGGCCGTCATGATCGACTTTCACGGCTCGACCGGATACGGCCAGGCATTTACCGACAGCATTTCCGGTGACTGGGGCGGTAAACCCCTGGAGGACCTCCAGCTGGGCCTCGAAGCCGCGCTGGAACAGTTCGACTTCCTCGACGGGGAGCGAGTCTGCGCGCTCGGCGCCTCCTATGGCGGCTACATGATCAACTGGATTGCGAGCCAGTGGCCCGATCGCTTCCGCTGCCTCGTCAACCACGATGGCGTGTTCGACAATCGTTCGATGTACTACACGACCGAGGAGCTTTGGTTCCCCGAGTGGGAGCACGGCGGTCCGTACTACCTGAACCCGGAGGGGTATGAGACGCAGAATCCCGCGCTGTACGTCGACCAGTGGCAGACACCGATGCTGGTCATACACGGCGAGCTGGACTACCGGGTGCCGGTCACACAGGGCATCGCCGCGTTCACCGCGCTGCAACGCCGTGGTATCGAGAGCCGCTTCCTGTACTTCCCGGACGAGAATCACTGGGTGTTGAAGCCGCATAACTCGATGCACTGGCATGAGCAGGTCAATGGCTGGTTGCACAAGTACCTTGGCGATTGAACGCATTTGAATGTTACAAATCGTTACCCGCCCGGGTCAGAAACTGCTTACTCTGGTAAGCCACAGAAAAGCGAATTAAGGAACGAAATATGACGAATCGCACGGCAGTCTTGTCAGCGATGCCCGACATTGCAGCCAAGGGGCACCTGCACACGCAGGGCACGCTGGACTGGGTAGGAATGAGCAACGTGCACGTGCCGATCCGCGTGTCGGACGGCGGCGTTGAACGCAGCTTGGCGGCAAAGGCGCAGATATACGTCAATCTTGAGGATCCTCAAGCAAAAGGAATCCACATGTCTCGGCTGTACCTCATGCTGGACGCCAGCGCCGGTACTCATGCTTTTACGCCGACAGTGATGACCGAGTTGCTTGATGATGTTCTCCAGTCTCACAGCGACCTGAGCTCGAGGGCCTTTATCCAGTTTGACTTCGAATATCTGTTGCGTCGGCCAGCTTTACTCTCGGACAACTCTGGATGGAACAGCTACCCGGTGCTGCTGAAGGGCACATTCATCGACGGCGAGCTGCACATCGAACTGGGTATCACCGTTCAGTATTCGTCTACTTGTCCTTGCTCAGCGGCTCTGTCGCGCCAGATTATCCAGGCTCAGTTCGACCAGGATTTTGCCGGCCAGGCAACGGTATCCGCAGATGATGTGAGGGCGTGGCTGGGCACCGAAGAGGGTATCGCCGCGACGCCTCACTCGCAGCGTAGCGAGGTTCACATCCTCACACGTCTAGAGCCCGGGATTAGCGAGTTTCCGATATCGGAACTGATCGACCTGACCGAAGAGACCCTTCAGACTGCAGTGCAAACCGCGGTTAAGCGCGAAGATGAACAGGAATTTGCGAGGCGCAACGCCGCCAACCTTATGTTTTGCGAAGATGCCGGGCGCCGTGTGCAGAAAGCCCTCGACGAAGAAACCCGCTACTCTGATTTCTGGGTGCGCGTAGAGCATATGGAGAGTTTGCATCCGCATGATGCCGTTAGCGTGTTTACGAAAGGTGTTGAAGGCGGATATTTGCCGATCCCTTGATTGAGGAATACGCTGCGAGAGACGGAGTAGCGCCGCGGGCGAAAAGGCAGACGCCATGCACATCAACGACCACTTCGACGGCGGCAATATAGACGTCCAGTCAGCGCAATCGCCCTCGAGCATTCGGCTGAAAGTCCGGATGGACGAGGGCGGGCGCCACGGCCAGTGGTTCTACTTCCAGCTATGCGATGTCCGCGGCGAGGCCTGCACGATCACCATTGAGAATGCCGGGGACCTTTCGTACCCGAAGGGCTTCGAGGACTATGGTGTCGCGACGTCAACAGACCTGGAGCATTGGTTTCGCGTCGAGACGGCGTTTGACGGCCGGGCACTCAGCTGGCGCTACACCCCGGAGTCGGACTCCGTTTATTTCGCCTATTTCGCACCCTATTCCTTCGATCGCCACCAGCGCCTGATCGGCCAAGCCCTGACCTCGCCAGGCGTCAGCTCCGAAGTGCTCTGTTCTACGCCCGACGGCCACGCCCTGAGCTTGTTGGTCATCGGGGAACCGGCGCCGGACAAGAAATCGTGCTGGATAATCGCCCGTCAGCATCCCGGGGAAACCATGGCCGAATGGTGGGTGGAGGGCTTCGTGAAGCGCATGACCGATCCCGAGGACCCGGTGTCTCGTGCCGTGCTGAAGCACGCGGTTATGTACGTGGTGCCCAGCATGAACCCGGACGGCGGAGTGCGCGGACACCTGCGCTGCAATGCCAAGGGCGTGAATCTCAATCGCGCATGGAAAGAGCCGGACGAGGCGGATTCACCGGAGGTGTACTTCACGCGCCGCCGTATGCACGAGACCGGAGTGGACTTCTTTCTCGATGTGCACGGCGACGAGGCCTTGCCCTACAACTTCATTGCCGGCGCCGATGGCGTACCCTCCTGGACGGAGGACATGCACGCGGAATTGCAGGCCTTCAAGCATCGACTGGCCGCCATCAGCCCGGACTTCCAGACCGAATACGGTTACGAGCTGACGCCTGCGGGCACTGCCGACCTGCGAAAGGCGACTGATTACGTCGCCGAGGCTTTCGGTTGTCTGGCCATGACCCTCGAAATGCCGTTCAAGGACGCCGCCAACCATCCCATGCCGGAATTCGGCTGGTCTCCGCGACGCAGCCAACACCTGGGGATGGCCTGCGTGGACGCGATTTGGCAGACGCTGGACGGCTGAAGCGCCGCCACGACATGCAGCAACGGGCGCCCGCGAACCGCTACGTCAGGCGAGCAGCGATAGCGCGCAGGGTTTCCTCCAGTGCAGACCTGCGCGCCGCCGCTCTGCCTTCAGATTCCACACGAGGTATAGCGCTCGCCAGGCGACGTAATTCGCCGGCGAGATTGTCGTCGGTCGAGCCGGCAGTCAGTGCCGGCCCTGCGCGCTCCAGTAACGCGGTCAAGTCGGCAGCGGACTCGGCGGACAGAGCACCGTCGCGGAGCAACTGATCGATATAGGCCAATGCAACTGCGGGTTCAGCTGGCCACGTCACCCGGAATTGCTGCTGCGGGTTGAATACGTCTCCCTGGTTAGCGAGTTTCGCCGCCGCGATTTCGTTGGCCGTCAGGTGTTCGCTGGGTAGCAGGTCGAATACATCGAGGCCACGGACGATTTCGGTGCCGTAGATAAGCCCGTTGTACCAATAGACGGACCAGTAGCCGCCCAGGATCAACGTGTCCCCGTCCAGCGGCCCCCGGTCGAAGTACGCAATTTCGAACAGGTTTTCCGAATCGGTGAAATCAATGATGGAAATGCCGCCCTGGTACCAGGCTTGAACAAAAATATCGCGCCCCGGAACCGGAACGATCGAGCCGTTGTGGGCGACGCAGTTTTCGACATCGAGTTGCGGCGCGGGCATCTTGAAATAGCTGCGGAACTCGAGTTTGCCGTCGACGATGTCATAGATCGCGTCAGCGCCCCAGGTCAGCGGGTCGTAGGAGCGGCAACGGGGGAAGGAACCTCCACCCCATTCGTCGGTGAACAGAACCTTGGTGCCATCGTTGTTAAAGGTCGCCGAATGCCAATAGGCGAAGCCCTCGTCGAGCACGGCGTCTATTCTCGTTGGCTTGCGCGGGTCGGAGATATCGAAAAGGATGCCATTGCCCGAACACGCGCCCGCCGCAATCCCCGCATCCGGAAACACAGTGATGTCATGGCACTCGTCCGTCTGATTGGTTTCCTGTGTGTCGTCACCGTGATCCCCGCCGCGCCAGAGGCCGGCTAGCGCGCCGGTCTCGGGATCGGCGAATACTGCCGGCGAATCGACAATGCGCGAACTCGCCGGATCGTCCACAGGAATCTCGATGACGTCGACACGAAACAAGGCCGTGCGCTCATCGCCCGGCAATTCATCGAAGCAGGACTCCATCTCCTCCTGTTCGCGAATACTCGAGGTGCCGGAGTTGTAAACGATGATCTTGCCATCGTCATCGGGCCCGCTGACGACAGAGTGCGTGTGCGAGCCGCGACAGGTCTGCACCAGACCGACCTGCCTGGGGTTCGTGACATCGCTGATGTCAAAGATGCGAATGCCGCGGAACCGATCAGGACTCACGTCGTCCGGTACGCCCTCGAGACCACAGTCGAGGCGACTGCGAGTTTCCTGCACGGACATGATCAGCAGATTGCCGACAATCGAAACGTCACCCTGTCCACCCGGGCACACGATAGAGGCCATTAGCGTGGGCTCGCCATTGTCCTGCAACTGGTAAACGTTGAAACCGTGGTAATTGCCGGCAACCATTACATCGCCCGCAAACGCCATGTCGGTGTTGGCGAAGCTCAGCATCGGTGATCGAGTCTCGCCGTTGGGCGGTACGATCGGGGCGTTGTCCTGCTCTTCCTCGTCGTCACTCGGAGCAGCATCTGCGGGCGCCTCGAGCGGATTGGCGGGATCGAAGAAGCCCGCGGGTTTGCGCATTGCCGAGATCAGTTTCATGTTCAAGATTGCCTCACCCGCATCCTCCAACCCCGGCGCGAGTGATGCGCGCGGATCGGTCGAAAGCGATCCCAACAGCGCATTCATGCGCTCGATCTCCGCGGCCTGATCGTTGACGATATCTGACGTGAACTCGTAGAGGATCGGGTCGTACGCCGCGCCTGGTTGTTCAAGAAGCTCCTCCACCATGGTGATCGCGCCTTCGTGGTGCGGGATCATCAGTTGCAAAAACAGGCGATCGAAGTCCGTGCCCTGAAGCGTCGCGAGCTCGGCCATTTGCTCACGTGTCGCCATGCCAGCCATCTTGTGGTCGGTGTGCATCGCGTGGTGGGCGGTGGGGTCGGGCACTTCCTCGCCGCGCTCTCGCAACCACCGCTGCATGAACTCGATCTCGTCCTGCTGCGATGCATCGATTCGACCGGCCACGTCAAGAATTGCCGGTCGATTGGTGCGGTCCGCAACCAAGGCTGACATTTGTACCGCCTGGTTGTGGTGCGGAATCATGTCCTGCATGAATTTGGTGTCGTCCGGCGAATGGCTGGTACGCGCGATATCAACCGCCTCCTGGGCGCTGAGTTGCCGATTGGCCTCGCCCGGCGCGCCCGGCTGGACAATGGGCGCACCGCTGTCAGCGCTGCCGCTCGTTGGGGCAAACCAGCAGAGCGTGATTACCGCGGCCAGATTCGCGAAATGGCGCCGATTCCTATTCACATGCATGCAAACACCCGTAGATCGATAACCGTTTGTGCCCGGCATCCTCGCACACGACACCCGCAGTGCCTAGAGTAATTCCACGATTCTGTCGACGATGTTACGAATCGTTGCACCTCTGAATTGGAGACTGTTCAGCCAGCCACTCGATGTGCATAGGTTTGCCACTATTGCCGGTCATATTCCGTAACCGGTATTGACGGATATCGATCGGAGAATGCGGAGATGAATAGCAAGCATGAGTCGAGTAGGCGCACGTTTCTAAGGGTAGGAGTTGCAGGCCTTGCGGCCCTCTTTGTATCGGGCTGCGGAGGGAAATTCTCGACACGTTCTTATGCCGAGGAAATCGCAGAGCTGGAGCGTCGCTCTCGCGGGCGCCTAGGCGTCGGCTTGCTCAGTTTCAACTCAGGAGATCCCGTCGGGTACCGGCTCGATGAAAGATTTGGTATGTGCTCAACGTTCAAACTTGTACTTGCCGCCGTCATTCTGAAAGAAGCCGAAGAGGGGCGATTGAGCCTGGATTCGCGTGTGAACTACACGGAAGACGATATGGTGTTTTATTCGCCCATCACCTCTCGGAATCTTGAGAGAGGCTTCATGACCGTCGCCGAGTTGGCCGAAACGACGCAGAAAACCAGTGACAATGCCGCGGCAAACCTGCTCCTGGATTTGGTTGGTGGGCCGGCCGGATTTACTGACAAGCTACGCCAGATTGGCGATGAAACGACGAGACTGGATCGATATGAACCAGAAATGAACCTGGTCCCGCCCGGTGAGGTTCGCGATACGACCACGCCTGCAGCGATGGCCAGAACTGTCAGGCACATCTTTTCCGGCGAGTACTTCTCTCTGGACAATCGGCGGCTGTTGCGCAAGTGGATGGAGGAGACCCGGACCGGACTTGCAAGGCTCCGGGCGGGTTTCCCGTCGACGTGGAACGCCGGAGACAAGACGGGCACCGGAATCGCTGATTCAATGCCGAACAAGTACAACGATATTGCCGTGGTCTGGCAAAACGACGGAACGCCGGATTTCATACTGACCGCGTACTATGAGGCAGACGATGCCTACAACGAGATTCGGGGGCAGGACGAAGCTGTACTCAGGGCCGTCGGGCGAATCACTGCAGAACACCAACACACCGCTGCCTGACGATTTGTTCCCTGCAAAAGGGTATTGCATACTGCGCTCGGTCTGCCGCAGAGAAGCCCATTGATGCGACTCCTGATCCGCCGACTTGCGATCGCCGTGTTCCTGCTCAACCTGCTGGCCATCACCTGGCCGGTGCTCGTTCTGTTCCGCTCGCCCGAGCCTCTGGTGCTAGGGCTGCCCATGTCGATGGCCTGGCCAATTGCCTGGATTCTGATCGGTTGGGTCATGCTACTGGTGCTGTATCACTTCGATAGCAAGGACCAGAGTGAGTGATGAGCCAGTGGTTAGTGATTTCATCGCTAATCGTGGCCTACCTCGGCCTGACGCTCTGGGTGGGGCTGCGCGCCGGGCGGGGGACGTCCTCCACGGTGGATGGTTTCGTTGCCGGGGATCGCAATTTCGGCTTCCTGGTCATGTACTTCGTGACCGGTGCGACCGTGTTTTCGGCTTTCGCCTTTCTCGGTGGTCCGGGCTGGGCCTACTCACGTGGGGCGGCGGCATTCTACATTCTGTCCTACGGAGTGCTGGGCATGGTTCCCTGGTACGTAATCGGTCCGAAGGTCGCGCGCATCGGTCGACGGCTGGGGCAAGTGACTCAGGCCCAGTTCCTGACAGGGCGCTTCCGGTCGCGCGGGCTCTCTTTGGTGATCGCCCTGGTCAGCATCGTGGCATTGATTCCTTACATTACCTTGCAAATGCGTGGCGCCGGGATCGTGATCGAGGCCGTCACCGATGGGCGGGTTCCACTCTGGCTGGGCGCCGCGGTGGCCTATGGCATCGTATTGATCTATGTGCTGGTGAGCGGTGTGAGCGCGGTAGGCTGGACCAATACACTGCAGGGCGTTTTCATGATAGTGATCGCCTGGAGCCTGGGACTTTACCTGCCGCACGCTCTCTATGGCGGCATCGGCCCGATGTTCGACGCCATCATCGGCCAGCGCCCCGAACTGCTTGAGCTGCCTGGTCTGACCGCCAACGGCGAACCCTGGAGCTGGGCCGGCTACAGCAGCGCAATTCTGATCAGTGCGGTGGGCCTGACGATGTGGCCACACCTGTTCATGAAAGCTTTTACCGCGCGCGACGAGCGCATCATTCGCCGGACCGTGGTCTGGTTTCCGACCTTTCAGTTGTTCCTCGTGCCCGTGTTCCTGATCGGTTTTGCCGGCGTGCTGTTCGTGGACTCGTTGCCGCAACCGGACTTCATCCTGCCGCACCTGATTCTGAACGTGGAGCTGCCGGTGATCGTGGTCGGGCTTTTCTGCGCCGGCGCGTTGTCGGCTTCGATGTCGACCGGTGACGCGCTGATGCACGCCACGGCGTCGGTGGCTGTGGAAGATGGTGTGCGGCCGTTCGTGGATCTGGATGAGGCACAGCAGCGATTGCTGATTCGGGTTCTCATTGTGGTCGCCGGTGCGGTTTCGTATTTCTTCGCGGTCTCGGAAGGGGTTTCGCTCGTTGTCCTGTTGCTGACTTCCTACGGCATCATCGCGCAGCTGGCTCCGCCCGTGGTCGCCGCGCTGTTCTGGCGTCGTGCCACCACGCCCGGCGTGATTGCCGGCCTTCTGGCCGGCGGCGCAACCGCGCTACTGTTTTTCTTCTGGCCGGAGCTCAAGCCCATTGCCTTGCACGAAGGTGTGTTCGGCTTGATCGTGCACGTGCCGGTTCTGGTTGTGGTCTCTATGCTGACGCCAGTTCAGGACCCCGCCCGCGTTGAGGCCTACGTCAATCCACCCGCGCTGCGAGAATCCTTGTGACTACGTTGAATTCCATTGACATGTTGGCCCGACTGGTGTCGTTCCCCACCGTTTCGCGCGATTCGAATTTGACCTTGATCGATTGGGTCGAGGAGTACCTGGAGCAGTTTGGGGCGCGCTGCCGACGTACCTGGAATACCGAAAAGACCAAGGCCAATCTATTCGCCGCTATTGGCCCGGACGCGCCAGGCGGCGTGGTGCTGTCCGGTCACACCGACGTCGTGCCTGTCGACGGCCAGGACTGGCACACCGACCCGTTCAAGCTGACCGAACGCGAAGGTTTGCTCTACGGCCGCGGCACCTGCGACATGAAAGGTTTTGCAGCCGTGTTTCTTTCGCGCCTCGCGTCGCTCGATATCGCGTCAATGGATAAGCCGCTGTACCTGGCCTTGTCGTATGACGAGGAAGTTGGCTGCCTTGGGATTGATCGCATGGTCGACGACGCGCTGGCTCATTTCACGCGACCGGATTTCGCCATCGTCGGCGAACCGACCACGATGCAGGTGGTCCGGGCGCACAAATCCATCAACGCCTTCCGCACGGTGGTCACGGGCAAGGCGGCTCATTCCAGTCAGCCCCATCGTGGAGCCGGCGCCATACTGGCGGCTGGGCGCATCATCGAACACCTGGAGGCCGTTGGCCGATCGCGACGAGCGGAGGCTGGCGATTCGGGTTGTGAGCCGCCGTGGACGACGGTGCAGGTCGGGACAATCCAGGGCGGCACAGCGGTCAATATTCTGCCCGCGCAGTGCGAATTCCTGTGGGAGTACCGTAGTCTGCCCGACGAAGACCCGGACCTGATTATCGAGGCCATGCAATCGTTCATCGAGCGTGAGGTGTTGCTCGATCTGCAGGAGTTCGCGGCTGAGGCATCGATCGAGACCACGACCATTGCGCGGGTGCCGCCGCTGACGCCCGATCCTGAAGCGCGGGCCGAGCACTGGGTCAGGAGCTTGCGCAGTGTGCGTGACGGCGGTTCGGGCGAGGTGTCGTTTGCCACCGAAGCCGGCAGCTTCCAGCGTGCCGGGATCAGCAGCGTGGTTTGTGGTCCGGGCTCCATCGACCAGGCCCATCAGCCCAACGAGTTCATCGATCCCGCTGAACTCGAGCGCTGTGAAGCTATGGTCGACGATGTGTTCGCTTATCTGTATCAAAAGGAAATCTATGCGCCGTAACGTCTGTGCCGTCGGCCTGGTGGCCGTCGCGGCTCTGTTCTCGGACTTCGTCCGCGCCGAGGCTGTTGAAGAGCACTTGATCGATGGCCTGGAATACCGGCTCATCGGTCCATGGCGTGGAGGGCGCGTCACTGCCGTCCACGGTGTGCCCGGCAACGACCAACTCTATTACATGGGGGCGACTGGAGGCGGCCTCTGGAAGACCAGCAATGGCGGCCGCACCTGGGTCAACATCTCAGACGGTCAGATACCCGTCGGCACCATCGGCGCGATAGGCGTGGCGCCGTCAGACCCGAATGTCATCTACGTCGGTACCGGTGAGGCACCGATTCGTGGTGTGACGACGTCGCAAGGGGAGGGGCTGTGGAAGTCAACCGATGCCGGGCAGACGTTCAGCTTCATGGGCCTGCCAAAGGCCGGCCAGATTGCCAAGATTCAGGTGCATCCCACCGACCCGGATCTTGCCTATGTCGCAGTACAGGGACAGATCTGGGCCCCCAACCCTGAGCGCGGCGTGTACCGCACCGCGGACGGCGGCGAGTCCTGGGAGCTCGTGCTCGAGGTCAACCCCGACACCGGTGCGACGGATATAACGATGGACCCCAGCAACCCGCGCGTGCTCTATGCGGGAATGTGGCACCACGGCCGCAAGCCATGGTTCATCAAGTCCGGAGGTGAAGGCGGCGGAATCTACAAGAGCGTCGACGGCGGCGATTCGTGGGAGCAACTCAAAGGCGGTCTGCCGGATCTCATCGGCAAATCCGGCATCGCCGTGTCGGCCGACAATCCCTCACGCATCTACGCGATCATCGAGGCCGGCCCAGGCAAGGGCGGTGTGTGGCGCAGCGAGGACCGAGGAGAGAACTGGAAGCTCATTAACGGTCACCGCGTGCTGTGGTCTCGCGCTTGGTACTACATCCACATTGCAGTAGACCCGACGGATGCCGATACCGTCTGGGCGCTGAATACGAGATTGTACAAATCCGTCAACGGCGGTGAAGACTGGGAGCAAGTTGATGCTCCGCACGGCGATCACCACGACATGTGGTTCAATCCGGAGAACGGCGACAACATCATCAATGCGAACGATGGCGGTGCGAACGTCACCTTCGACGGCGGCAAGACTTGGAGTTCCATCTACAACCAGCCAACGGCACAGTTCTATCGGATCATCACCGACAACCAGGACCCGTATCGCCTTTATGCAGGGCAACAGGATAACTACACGATCTCTATCTCGAGCTACGCCTGGGACGGTGGCATCGGTGTCGATGACTACTATGCGGTTGGAGGGGGCGAGAGCGCGCACATCGCTTTCGACCCCGACGATCCGACGCTGGTATATGCCACGTCGATCAACGGCACGCTGACCGAGTACAACCACGACAACAAGAAAACCCGGTACATCATCCCGTATCCCGAGTTGGTCTACGGCATGGACTCGAAAGACCTCAAGTACCGCGCCAACTGGAATCCGCCAGTTATAACGAGTCCGCACGATCACTCGACGATCTACTATGGCACGCAATTTCTATTGAAGAGCACCGATCGCGGTCTGAGCTGGGAGGAGGTAAGTCCGGACCTCACGCGCAACAATCCCGAGCATATGGGCCGCAATGGCGGACCATTGACGCCGGAGAACGTTGGTGCCGAGTTCTATCACACCATACTCGCTATTGAAGAAAGCAAGAATGAGGAAGGCACGATATGGGTTGGCGCCGATGACGGGCTACTCCACATCACGCGTGACGGCGGGCAAAACTGGACGGACATCTCCCCGCCGCATCGTGGCGAAGCGATGATCAACGCTATCGATCTGTCGCCGCACGAAGAAGGCACCGCGTATCTCGCCGTCACGGGCTACAAACTAAACGACTTCAAGCCTTATGTGTACAAAACGACGAATCACGGCGACAGCTGGAAACGTATCGATCGAGGCCTGCCCGACGGTGCTTTCGTGCGGGTTGTGCGCGAGGATCCGGTGGTACAGGGTCTGCTCTATGCGGGCACTGAAAAGGGAATGTTCGTGTCGTTTGACGACGGTCGGGCATGGCAGTCGTTTGATCTGAATCTACCGGCCGTGCCGATAACCGATCTCCGAGCCCGCCAGGACGGTCTCGCGGTGGCGACACAGGGCAGGGCGTTCTGGGTGCTCGACGACCTGTGGGCTGCCCGCCAGGCTTCCAACGATCTCGCCGACAAGGCTCTGCATCTGTACGCCCCGCCAACTTGGGCGATGGGCAAGCCGAGCAGCGATCCCGGTGACTACGAGGGCGAGAACCCGTCGCCGGACGTGCCTTTGTATTACGTCATTCGTGATGAGGTCGACGAAGGTGCCGAGTTGACGATCGAAATCTTCGATGCGAACGGTGCGGTCATACGCGCGATGTCGAGCAGCGAGGGCGACCAGGAGCGCTGCGAGAAGGGTAATGAAGATCCGCGCAAGCCCATTGAGCACGAGTACGCACCGGTCGAGCAGGGATTCAACAAGTGGAGTTGGAACCTGAGATCCGAAGACGTGCCCTGCGTCGACGACATACTGCTCAATGCCGGCTACGACGGTCCGAGTGTGGCGCCTGGGCACTACACGGCACGCTTGACGCTGGGCAACGCGACGAGCGAAGCCTCATTCGCGGTAGTGAAAGATCCGCGTTCGTTCGCGAGCGATGCGGAGATTGCAGACTGGGTACAGACGCTGGCGGACGTCAAGGCGCTGCTCTCCGAATCCCTCCAGACACTCGATGAGGCGAGGCAGGCGCGCGACCAGATCGCCCACTTGATGTCCAAACACGACGATACGGAGTTGCACTCACTGGGAGAGAGGGCGACAGCGGGGATTGATGCCTGGGAGGAGAAGGTTACGCAGCTCAAGTTCGAGACTTACGAAGACGAAGATGCCTGGGCGACGATGTTCGATGGTCAGGTGCGCTACCTTATGGACACCATCGATGAATCGGGTGCACCGGTCACCGAAGGCATGCGCATACGGCAGTCCGACCTCGTGCAACTGTGGGACGAGTTGGAATCCGATTTACGAGGTATCACTGAGCAACACATCGAGCCCATCAATCGCTGGGCCTTCGAGCGCCGAGAACCGCATGTAATACAGCCGGTGGATGCGGGAGACTAACCATGGGAGCGGATATTTTCGAGTTGATGGCAGGAATGGAAGGTGGGTCGACGTTGAGTCTGCCGCCGCCGAGCTTCGAAGAGGCTGGAGCAGAGATTATTGAGTACCACGAAGGTAAGTCTATCGTCGTGAGATTCCCTTTGTATGAAAAGTACAATAATCCTGTGGGCGTCATTCTTGGCGGATATCTATCCGTGTTTTTCGATCTGACCTTTGGTCCGCTGGCCTATCTGGTCACAAGGAAGCCGTCAACGAGTCTGGACATCAACACTACGTTCATCCGTCCCATGAAGCCCTCGGATGGAGCGGTGACCATCAAATCAACCGTTGTGAATATGAGCAATTCTTACTTGTTGCTGGACGCGCATGCTTATGTTGCTGACGACAAGCTGATCGCTACCGCGACTTCGCGGCTCCGCATCCTCGGATAGTTTCCGCGGCCCTCTCTCTGAGCGGAACGGGGCAAATGAAACGATGGTGCGGACGCATGGGACTTCAGGGAGGAAAGGCTCGTCGATCAGATCGGGTTCCATAACTGGTCTCCGTTATTGGAACGATTGGACCCGTATGACTTTCTCTACTCGGCGAGGACCTGACCTCAATCCGAGTCGTTGGCCGCGCAGCTCTCGCAGAGTCCGCGGATTTCCACGACGGTATTCTTCGGCCGGAATTCGTTTTGATCGGCGATTTTGTGGAGCAAGGACTCCAGCGGTTTGGACATTACTTCAATCGCTCGTCCGCAGGACGAACAGAGGAGGTACTGGCTTTCGTGAGTGTGGTCGGGGCGATCGCAGGGAAGATAGGAATGCGTCGATTCGAGGCGATGCACGAGACCGACTCGTATCAGAAAATCGAGATGCCGGTAGACCGTCAACGGCGCGATCTTACGTTTCTGCCGGTCCTCGAGAAGCGCGATCAACTCGTAAGCCGAAACCGGCTTGCCGCTTGCCAGTAGTTCCGCGTAGGCGGCCAACCTGGCCGGTGTCAAACGTTCACCCGTTGCCGCACAACGCTCTTCGGCAAGTCTTCGCCACTTCGCGGCGAGCGGCGGTGCTATCGTCGCCGGATTAGCCAACCCACGGTCTCCTCGTTCGAAATTCAGTCGCAAGAACAACCCGACGCAAGGAAGCGATCCAGGTCGTGGTCTTGTGGGATGCCAAATTGATATGTTATATCCTTTACCGACGATGTCCAGAGCGATGTCATACGGCTTGCGCTCACTGACTTGTTTGGCAGAGAGCCACAATGCACTTCATGCCGGTCGACAGCGACGGCACTGTGGCCGTGGAGGAACGGTAACGTGAACCTGGTACTCAGTCTCGTTGCACTTGCTCTCGGCCCCTTGCTTTACAGCGCCTTCAGTAAGCGGGAGTCCGTCCGAGGAGCGCTCGATGGCCTGCTCTTCGTCACTATCGCGGGGATCGTCGTTGTGCACATTCTTCCGGACGTTTTCGATATCGCCGGATTCACCGCGTTGGCTTTCCTCGCAGCCGGCGTGGCCTTCGCGTTTTTTGTCGAACGACAGCCTTCCAGCGCCGGCGCCGACCGTTATACCTGGATCGTCTTCCTGGGTGCGCTGGGCCTCATGATTCACGCTGCACTGGACGGAATCGCTCTGATTCCGGCCGACCACCTGCACGAGCTGGGAACGGGAGCTACTGATGGTCACACGCATCAAGAAGGGCTCTCCGGCGTGCTCAGCAATCATCTTGCGTTGGGTGTCATTCTGCATCGCATCCCCGTCGGCATGGCGATCTGGTGGACGCTTCGTCCTCGCCTTGGCAGTACCGTAGCGTACGGTGCACTTGCGATAATCGCTATTGCGACTTCTGTCGCATACTTGTTGGGCGAGTCCGTTATCGCGCTGATGCAGGCGACCAGTTTCGCCTGTTTCCAGGCGTTCGTCGCGGGCACACTGTTGCACGTCATCGTCTTTTCTTCAGTCGGACGAAACCTCCGCGACCGGGAGAAGTCTCACGATGACACGGTTTTTGCCGAACGGCTTGGCATCGTTGCCGGGTTGTTTTTGTTGTTCCTGATTCCCCATGCGCACTAGATACTCAACGATGAAGATTCTCCCCGCTTTGATCCTGGTTGTCGGCATTGCGCCGGCGAGCGCCGTGGCGCAGCATGTACATGGCGTCGTCGATCTCGGCATTGTGGTCGAGGACGATACTGTCGCCGTGACGTTATCGGCGCCGCTATCGGATGTCGTCGGCTTTGAACATGAACCAAAGAACGATGAGCAGGCGAAACTGATTCAGCGGGCGGCAAAGACACTGTCAGATCCCGTGGCGATGTTCGGCCTTGCGCGATCAGCGAATTGCGAGTTCTCGGACATGGCCATTGATGGACCGGATTACGTCCTGAGGCATCTCGCGCAAGCGGGCGATGCCCCGGACGGGCACGGCGACGATCACGACGATCATCACGGTCATGACGAGGACCACGATAAGCACGATCACGACGATCACAACCACGACAAGCACGGTCACAACGAACATGAAGCACACGCGGAAGTCACCGCGAGTTACGAGTGGAGTTGTAGCGATGCGTCGGGCCTCGATGCTCTCGAGCTGCGATTCACTGAGGCGTTTGCGGGCGTGGAGATGATCAAGATCCAGATTCTCACTGCCGCCGGAGCACAAGTGCTGACCAGAGAGGGGCGGGTGGGGTCGGTGTCGCTGTCGTCGCCTTAGAAATCATGTCCGACGTTGCTGGTTCCGAGCCTGCGATTGCGATCACCGACTTGCGCTTCGGGTACCGTTCCGACGAAGACGTACTCGTTATTTCGAAGCTGCAGGTCGAAGCATCGCGGCGGGTGTTCCTCTACGGTCCCAGTGGGTGCGGCAAGAGCACGCTGCTCGCCATGATCGGTGGGGTGCTGGTGCCTCGCGAGGGTAGCGTTATTATCCTTGGGGCAAACTTATCCGGCATGAAAGGTGCGGCTCGCGATCGAATGAGGGCCGATCACGTCGGATTCATCTTTCAGCAGTTCAATCTTGTGCCTTACCTGTCTGTGGTCGACAATGTTTGTCTGCCGTGCCGATATTCACAGAGACGTTTGCAACGTGCGAAAGATGCCGATGGGTCCGTTGACCGATCGGCAGCCCGATTGCTTTCTGAGCTTGGTATCGACGATAGGCTGCGATCACGCAAGACGACGGACCTGAGCGTGGGGCAACAGCAGCGTGTCGCGGCTGCGCGGGCTTTGATCGGGGGACCGGAACTGGTCATCGCGGATGAGCCAACCTCGTCGCTCGATGCGGATCGCCGGCGCGAGTTCATCGACTTGCTGCTGTCCGAATGCGATCGAGCCAGTAGTACGGTCGTCTTCGTCAGTCATGACGCGTCCCTCGCGAGCCATTTCGACGACTCGATCGATCTTCAGCTTGCAAACAATGCTGCGGCGGGCCATTCGCGTGTTTCATAGCGTCCGCAATACGTTGTCGCTCGTATTCAGGAGCCTGGTTAACCGGCGCGGGACAGCTTTTTTGACGTTGGCGTCGATTGCCGTCAGTGCCGCCTTGCTGTCCGTCGTCGATCGAGTCCGGACAGACACGCAAACCAGCTTCGCCAACACCATCTCCGGTACCGACCTGATCGTCGGCGCGCGCAGCGGCGATCTGAACCTGCTCCTGTATTCGGTCTTTCGGATCGGCAGTCCGACCAACAATATTGCCTGGGAGAGCTACAAGGATATCGATGCTCGGCCTGAAGTCGACTGGACGATTCCGATCTCACTGGGGGATGCGCATCGGGGTTTTCGTGTGCTCGGTACGGACCTCCGGTACTTTGAGTACTATAAGTACGCTGACGAAAGAGCGCTGGAGTTTGCGGCGGGAACGCCTTTTTCCGGGCCGACCGACGCTGTTATCGGTGCCGAAGTCGCCGGTCAACTCCAGTATCAGGTTGGTCAGCAAATCGTTGTTTCGCATGGGCTGACGGAAACGAGCTTCGTAACCCACGATGAAAATCCTTTCACTGTCACGGGAATTCTCGCTCGCACCGGCACGCCCGTCGATCGGACGGTCCATATCAGCCTGAACGGTATGGACCTGATCCATTCCGATGGCAATGTTGACCTGTTCTCAGTACCTATTGGCGACTATGAGTCCGAGGCCATTACGGCATTTCTTGTCGGGCTCAAGTCGAAAATAGGCATCTTTTCGTTGCAGCGGTACATCAACGAATTCGAACCCGAGCCACTATCGGCGGTCATTCCCGGCGTTGCGTTGCAGCAGCTCTGGGGCCTGATCGGGGTGGCAGAATACGCGCTTTTTGGGGTTTCGGCGATGGTTGTGCTGGCGGGCGTGCTCGGATTGCTCGCGACGTTGCTGGTCAGCCTGAACGAGCGTCGTCGAGAGATGTCCGTCTTGCGTTCGGTCGGTGCGAGGCCCGGCCATGTCTTTGCGTTGTTGCTTTCGGAAGCGGCAATGCTCGCGTTCCTGGGTGCACTACTGGGGCTCTTGATGGTCCAAGTTGGTATTCTGGCGATTCGACAGTACGCACTGTCCGAGTTTGGCATTCAACTTAGCGTCGGTCTGCGAGCATTCGATCTCTACGTCCTGGCAGGGATCTTGAGTATCGCCGTCCTTGTCAGTACGATCCCGGCCTGGCGCGCGTACCGAAACTCACTCGCCGATGGGCTGACGGTAAGGCTCTAGGATGGAGGAGCTATGAAAAGTCTGAACCGAGCCATTGGCTCTGGCATCGTGCTGGCGACGATGCTGATCGGATTATCGTTTGCAGACGAGGCCCGTGAGCTTACCTGGGACGACTTGATTCCGGCCGGCGCTTTGCCTCAGGAGCCGGTGTACCTCTATGACCATGACGAATTGGCGGACGACGATTGGAATGAAGAGTCGCTCGAGAAGGAGTTCTCGACACCAACCTATTCAGCGGACGTCGTTGACGAGCTCAATGGTGTCCAGGCGAAGCTTCCGGGGTTTGTCGTGCCGCTCGAGCTATCCGGAGCGGGCAAGGTAAAAGAGTTTCTTCTGGTCCCGTACTTTGGCGCCTGTATCCACTATCCGCCGCCTCCTGCCAACCAGATTGTCTACGTCAAACTCGATAAGCCAGTCGAAATTGAGTCGCCCTGGGATCCGATCTGGGCGACCGGTGAGCTCAAGACTGAAACCTACGAATCGGATTTCGTCGCGGCGGGCTACACGATGGCGGCCAAGAAGATAGAAGAATACGTCTACTGACGGTCGGAGCGGACGAGGCATGGCGAAGTTGAGTGCAGGCAAGACCTCTGGTATTGCTGATTGGCTGGGGATTGCGGCGTCGACGGCCTGTGCGGTGCATTGCATCGTGATACCGACGCTGCTGATCACCGGGACGGTTTTGCCTGCGACCATGTTTGCCGACGAGTCATTCCATCTGGCAATGTTGTCCGTGATCCTGCCGGCAGCGATTGTTGCCTTCGGAATCGGTTGCTGGCGGCATAAGGATCGGCGGGTGCTGACGCTCGGTGCGATCGGGCTGACCGGCATAGTGCTCGCCGCTACCGTGCTCCACGACATTGCCGGCGAAACGGGCGAGCGCGCAGTTACGGTGATATCCGCAGCCATTCTCATCGCGGCTCACTATCGCAACTTCCGGCTCTGTCGGGAATTGGATTGCGCCCACGAGTCTGGCTGACTATTGTGCGGCCAACCAGGCACGGTGAATCTCGCCGGCTGAGGCGGACCAGACACCTTGATGACTCCTGATGTGCTGCAATACCCGTTCCAGTTCGCCTACGCGATGCGGCTGGCCAAGTAGCCACGGGTGAATGTTGAGTGCCAGTAAACGGCCACCTTGCTCGACTGCTTCGGCGTACAGGTAGTCGAACGCATCGATGATCTGATCGGCGTACTCCACTTCCGAATGCAGGTTATTCAGAATGATGAAGCGGTCTTCGAGCTCGGTCGAAAGCGGCATTGCGGTGATTTCGCCGGCCGGCGTGCGAAACTGGAATGGCATGTCGTCGTTGATCCAGTCGCACATGTATCCGATGCCGTTAGACACGAGCAACTCCGGTGTGTGCCAGCTCTGCGACTTGCCTGGACTGATCCAGCCTGTGACCGGTTGCCCCGTCGCATCGCGGAGCACCTTGAGCGAACGGGCAATTATCTCCGCTTCCTCCTGCTTGTCTTGCCCACCGTAGTGCGGCGTATCCATAGTCCAGCCGTGACATAGAATTTCATCGCCGCGATCGACTATGCGCCTGACCAGGTAGGGATATCGCTCGGCGAGGCGACTGTTGATGGCGAAAGAGGCATTGACGTCGAACTGATCCAGCGCGCGTAGCACACGAAAAATACCGACCCGGTTACCGTACTCGCGCAGCGTGTAGTGGCGCAGGTCCGGGTATGCCGTGGTCATGCCGCCGGGTGGCGGAAACGGCGTTCCCCGCTGGTTCAGTGGAAAGAACTGGAGCGCCACATTGATCCAGAGCGCCAGGTGCTTGCCGCCCGGCCAATCCACTGGCTTGCGGTCGTCCAGCATGGACCAGTCGTAGAAATCATGGTCCATGCCATAACTGCGATGCGGATACTCGAGATACGATTTGTCCAAAGACATCAGAGGCTCTCCTTCGCCGCAATATCCTCAACCGCTGAACGATAGTGATTGTCGATGTAGTGCTCGGCAATCTCGCGCCCCGTCGTTACCCACACATCCGAGTGACCGGTGATGTATTCCAGCGCCTCCTCAAAAGCCTTGAGGCGGTGAGGATGGCTGACCTGGTACGCATGTAGCGGAATGCACATGACGACGCCGTTTTCAGCACCTTCTGCATAGAGTCGGTCAAAGTTCGCCTTGATCATTTCGCCGTAGCGTCGAGGCTCGATCTTGTTCACGACGTAAACGATCGTGTCGTTCATCTCCAGCGAGTAGGGCACGGAGACGAATGTTTGCCCGGACCGTACGTGCACCGGCGTTGGCTGATCGTCGTGAAAAAGATCGCAGGTATAGATGCCGCCGGCTTCCGCGAATAGATCCAAAGTGACTTCGGTATGCGTCAGGGCCGGCGCAAGATATCCCGCGCACTTTTGCCCGGTATGTTTGAGGATGGTTTCGACCGCGTCCTCAATCATCGCCTTTTCCTGCGCTTCGTCCATGCCGTAGGTATAGCGCGTGTTGTAGATACCGTGGCTGAAGAACTCCCATTCTCGTGCCTTGCACATCTCGATGATCTCGGGATGATGCTCGCAAAGAGCAGTGGACAGGGATATCGAGCCCCGAACGCCATATTTGTCCAGCACGCGCATCATGCGCATGTGGCCGACGCGATTGCCGTAGTCCCGCGTAGCGTAGCCGCCGACGTCCGGCACCGGCTTGGGCCACGCTTTGCGGTGCGGGTTGACGGCCGGGTCAAGCTCATAGAACTCGATGTTCGGCGCGACCCAAAAGGCGACGCGGGCGCCATTGGGCCAGGTGATCTTTGGACGGTCCTGGTAGGGCCAGTAATCGTAGAGACCCGGATCTTCCTTCATGAAGTCACCTTCCGTTACCGGTCTTCGCCGGCAGGCTCAGAATTCGCAACCGCGCGCTGCACGAATCGGTTTGCAGCCCGAGTGATTGGTCAGCCAGTCCCTGACGGTCTGCACCGGTTCCACGTCGGCATACTTCAGCATCATGTCGCACAGGTTCGAATAGTGTGGAATCTCATGTTTGTCGGCGACACATTCTTCCGGAATGATCGTGCGATAGCCGGCCGACAGTGAAGCTACACAGGACGCACGGATACAACCGGAAGTACTGCCCCCGGTCAGGATGACGGTGTCAACCTTATGCCACACCAGGAGCGAGGGAATCAGGGTATCGTGAAACACGCTGGCCATGCGTTTGTTGATCACCGCGTCACAGGATCTGTCGATGTCCAGACGCGGATCGAGCTCGGCACGCTCGTCACCCTCTTTGATGTTCTGTAGTGAATCGGGCGTGTTCGTCCGAGTGCCCCAGGCGCCTGCATCGTCGGCATTGTTCATGTAGGCGACATAGGTCCAGATCACCGGCATGTTCTTCTTTCTGGCCAGGGCCGAAAGCTCGTTGATGTGGTCGATCTGATTCGGGTCCGTTTGGTAGGCCGTATTGAAGGTTTCAATATCGGTGTATGCCCGCTGCAGGTCGATATTGATTATGGCCGCTTTCTCGCCAAATCCGAACTTCGCTCGATTGGGGTTGGCTTTGACTTGGTCCCAGTACTGACGTGGCGTCAGATTCGAAGTCTCCATGACGGGCATTCTTGTGGTCCTCGAGTCATTCCATGGGCGTTTTCAGGGCAGACTCTACCGGAAACCCCACGCCGGGGTAAACGCTCGAAGATCGAGCCAGACCGACGCTTAACTTCTGTCGACCGGGTTCGCGTGTTCGGTCCTGGGTCCAAAGCACCTGTCGCCGGCTGCATGCCGTTGTCGGTATCGCTCTCGCATGTTGTGACACGTGCAGTATCTAGCTAATAGGTTGTAAAACAATTTTATAAAGACTTTTCCTCATGTCGAATCGAGTTCTTTCAGTCAAATTAGATCTATTGTTATATTGACAGGGCGAATAGTACAATGAGTGTCGGCGAAGCCGTCGTTTCGCCCGGGAAGGAAAACGATAAGAAGATGACAAAAGCATCGGGACGCAAAGGCCCCCTGACCGATATTCGCCTCATCGAGTTGGGTCAGTTGATTGCGGGTCCGTTCTGCGGGCAACTGCTGGCAGACATGGGCGCCGACGTTATCAAGGTTGAGCCGCCGGGCCAGGGTGACCCAATGCGCGTTTGGGGTCGCGGCGATTTTCCGCTTTGGTGGCAAGTATGCGCTCGCAACAAACGCGTAGTTACGGCCAACCTGCGTGAGCCCGAAGGCCAGGCGCTTGTGCGCAAACTCATCGCCAACGCCGACATGGTGCTGGAGAATTTTCGTCCCGGGACGATGGAACGTTGGGGTCTGGGCTATGAGGAACTGGCGAAGGACAACCCCGGCCTGATCATGATTCGTGTGTCCGGCTACGGGCAAACGGGGCCCTATTCCAGGCGAGCCGGATACGCATCCGTCGGTGAAGCGATGGGCGGCATGCGCTACCTGTGTGGCGAACCCGACAGGCAACCTAGCCGCGCAGGCTTGTCGATTGGTGACTCATTGGCCGCTACCAATGCGTGTGTCGGCGCGCTGGCGGCGTTGCATCACCGCGAGAAGACGGGGGAGGGGCAGGTAATCGACGCCTCGATATTCGAATCCGTGCTCAATGTAATGGAGGCGACGATCCCCGAGTACACGGTGAGTAATTACATTCGTGAGCGCTCCGGCGCCACGCTGCCCAACGTCGCACCATCCAATATTTACGACTGCAGCGACGGAATCTTCCTTATCGCCGCCAATCAGGACACGGTTTTTCGTCGCCTCTGCGAGGTCATGGGACGGCCGGAGCTCGCTGAAGATGAGCGCTACAGCACGCACACTGCGCGTGGCCAGAACATGCGAGAACTGGACGCGATCATCACGGAATGGACCAAGACGAGAACGGTCCGCGACGTCGATCAGCTCATGCAGGAAGCGGGTGTGCCGGCCGGCGGTATCTACCGCGCGCCGGAGATGCTCGACGATCCGCATTACGAGGCGCGTCACGCGATCATCGATACGCCGACAGAGGAATGGCCGGATCTCAAAATGCAGAACGTCTTTCCGAAGATGTCGCGGACTCAGGGCGAGGTCCGCTGGACGGGCGTGACGACGTTGGGAGCACACAATCACGAAGTCTATGGCGAATTGCTCGGGCTCACTGGCGAAGAACTTGCGGAGCTCGAGAAGAGGTCGATTATCTAGGGGAAGAACTATGACATTTCGTCTTGGGGTTGACGTCGGCGGTACCTTTACCGACCTGTTGCTGGTCGATGAGTCATCCGGCCATACCTACATGGCCAAAGTACCGTCCACACCGGAGGACTCGTCAATCGGCGTATTGAACGGAATCGATCGTATCTGCGAGGAGTCGGATATTGACGCCAAGCAGGTCAATCAGGTGATGCACGGTACGACCGTTGCAACCAATGCCGTACTGACGCGCAAGGGCGCCAAGGTAGGTCTGATCACGACGAAAGGCTATCGGCAGGTGCTGCAGGTCGCGCGATCCTTTTGCCCGGGAGGACTGGGCGGCTGGGTCAGCTACATGAAAGCGCCGCTGATGGCGCCGTTGGAGCTGACGATTGAGGCCGACGAGCGAATCGATGCCCAGGGCAATGTCATCCAGCCTCTGGATGCCGAGGCATTGCGGCGCGACGCAAAGGCGCTGGCTGACAAGGGCGAGGTCGAGGCACTGACGATTTGCCTGTTGAATTCCTACGTGAACCACGAACACGAAGAGCAGGTTCGCGACGTCGCCCACGAGGTCTTCGGCGACATACCGATTTCCATAAGCAGCGCCGTGGTGCCCGAAATGCAGGAGTACGAGCGGGCAGAGACGACGGTGGTCAATTCTTACGTGCGTCCACAAGTGTCCAAGTACGTGCAGAACCTGCAAAAGTCGCTCGAGGAGCGACTTGGCGACGACGTACACCTGGCGATCCTGCGTTCGGACGGTGGCCTGGCTTCGGCTCGCGCCTCGAGTGAGTCGCCGGTGAATCTGTTGCTGTCCGGACCGGCCGGCGGCGTAGCCGGGGCGATGTACTTCTGCCAGCGCGGTGGTTTCGACGACATTCTCACGTTCGACATGGGCGGAACGTCGACGGACGTTGCGCTGATCCAGCACGGTCAGGCGCGTATTCGCCGCGAGACGCGAGTTGGCGATATCACTGTGCGAGCGCCCTCGGTAGACGTCCGCACGATCGGCGCTGGCGGCGGGTCCATCGCGTTCTCGCCGGAATTGACGAAAGCACTACGCGTTGGCCCCGATTCGGCCGGTGCAGACCCAGGTCCTGCGGCGTACATGAAAGGTGGCGACAAACCTACCGTTTGCGATGCCAATGTCGTGCTCGGCTACCTGCCTTCAGACGTCAAGCTCGGCGGTGCGATGACGATTAACCGCGATGCCGCGGTGGCCGCGGTGCAGAGTGTGGCCGATGCGATGGGTATCGACCTCATGGCGGCGGCTGAGGGCATCATCAAGATTGTGAACGAGTCGATGCTGGGCGCTCTGCGGCTCGTGTCGGTGGAGCAGGGTTACGATCCGCGCGACTTCGCGCTGGTCGGATTCGGTGGTGCCGGCCCATTGCACGCCAACGCGCTGGGCATGTTGTCCGGTGCCTGGCCGGTCATCATTCCGCCGGGTCCGGGTGTGCTCTGCGCTTATGGCGACGCAACGACGCAGATCCAGGATGAGGCGTCGCAGACCTTCGTCGCCCGGGTCGATGAACTCACGGCAGAGGCGTTCATGGAGCAGCTCGAATTGCTGCACGCGAGGGCAGCTGAATCCTTTGAGGCGGACGGCATTCCCTCCGAACAGCAGGAAGTCAGCTATCAGGCAGACATCCGGTATGCCGGTCAGGCATTCCAGCTGTCGCTGGGAGTGACGATGGACGAGCTCAAGAACCAGGGTCTTGCCGTGTTGACCGACGAATTCGATCGGCAGCATGAGCAGCTGTTTACGTTTGCCCACGGCAAGGACCACGAGATCGTGATGATTCGCGCTATCGTCAAGGCGAAGAGCAGCCTGAAGGCGGAGCTCAAGGAAGTCAGTGACACCAAGACGAATCTGGAGGACGCGAAGTTCCACGATACAAAGTTCTATTACGAGCAGGAGTGGCACGACGCCGTCATCTACGATCGCGGCAAACTCGGCGTTGCAACGGTTGTCGAGGGCCCGGCAATCGTGGTCGAGATGGACTCCACGACGCTGATCTTGCCCGGTCACGCGGCCACGGTCGACGAAGTCGGCAACCTGTTGATCAACCCGGTTTAATCGAGGAGTTCGTCATGCCAGCAAGAATCGTTGAAACAAACTCCACGCCTTTCAAGAAAGTTGACGTCGACACGGTGACCGTCGACATCATCGAGAACGCGCTGCGCAATGTCCGTGTCGAGATGGATGCCGTGCTGTTTCGCACCGCAATGAGTCCCGGCATCCGCGAGCAGGGCGATTGCTTCCCGATGGTTGCCAATCGCGACGGCAAGATGGTCGTCGGCCAGTTCGGTTCTTTCATTTACGGCTTCATGGAAGCGTACGAAGGCGATATTGAGGAGGGTGATATCATCCTCACCAACGACCCGTACATGTGCAACGCCGCTGTCTCGCATTTGCCGGACTGGATCGTATTGGTGCCGATTTTCAAAGATGGGCGGCACATGGCCTGGTCGGCAATGTTCGGTCACATGTCCGACAACGGCGGCATGGTGCCTGGGTCGATACCGATCAGTGCGGAGACGATCTTCCAGGAGGGCATTCGGATTCCGCCGACCAAGCTCTACAAGAAGGGTGAGCTGCAGCAGGACGTGCTCGAACTGATTCTGCACAACGTGCGCACGTCGGAATGGAACCGCTTCGATCTCAATGCGCTGGTTGCCGCCTGTCGCACGGCGGGCCGACGTTGCGTCGAGATCGCCGAGCGCTTTGGCGACGATACGTTCTACAGCACGATGGAAATCATGCTCAATCGCAATCTGGAGGCGATGCGCGCCATCATCAACATGATCGTTCCCGAGGAACCGCAGTATTTCGAGGACTACGTCTGCGACGACGGCGTCGGCAAGGGGCCTTACAAGATCGCTTGCAAGCTGTGGCGCGAGGGTGACGTCGCTATCTTCGACTTCGCGGGCACGGACCCGCAGGCACAGAGCTCGATAAACTTCTATCTTAACGAAGAGATGTTCAAGATGTTTTTCGGCTCGTTCACGATCAATCTGTTCGATCCGCACATTCTCTTCAACGACGGATTCTACGAGTTGGTCGACGTGCGTATCCCTGACGGAAGCCTGCTGAAACCGAAATTCCCGGCGGCGCTGTCAGGTCGTACCCACGCGCTCGGACGTATCTTCGACGTTATGGGCGGTGTTCTCGGGCAGGGTGCGCCGGATGCGATGAACGCAGCCGGTTTTTCGGACAGCCCGCACCTGTTTTTCTCGGGTTACGACCGGAACGGCAAATGGTTCCAGCTGTTCCAGATCGGTTTCGGTGGTATTCCGGGACGGCCGGTCGGCGATGGTCCGGACGGTCACTCGCTCTGGCCGGGCTTCACCAACGTGCCGAACGAGTTCATCGAGGCGTACTTCCCGCTTCGCATCGTCAAGTACGAGCCGATCGCGGATTCCGGCGGTGCCGGCCTGCATCGCGGCGGCAACGGCCTTTCGGTGGCCTACGAATTCCTTGTCGATGGGCAGATCGGTATCCACGACGAGCGCTGGCTGACCTACCCCTGGGGTGTGCGCGGGGGCGATCCCGGCATGCGCTCGACGAAACGATTGGTGCGGGCGGACGGTAGCGACGAATGGCTGCCGGCGAAATGCGATGGCGTCGATGTGAAGGAGGGCGATGTCCTGTACTTCAATACCTGGGGCGGCGGCGGCTGGGGCGATCCGCTCGAGCGCGATCCCGAGCTCGTCAGAGTCGATGTCGTGCGCGGCCTGGTGACTCGCATCGGAGCAGAGCGTTACGGTGTCGTTCTAGATGACGGCGGTGCCGTCGACGCAACGGCGACAAAGAAACTACGTGACTCCATGCGGGCTGAACGCGGGGAGAGTGGTTTGTTCAACATGGGCGGCACCATTGAGGAAATCAAGGCGCGTGCCCTCGAGGAAACGCACCTTCCGCCGCCGGAGTCGCCACACGCGTAATCCGGAGAAAGTGTCATGAGTGAGTTGCTGATTTCACTGAAGTCCGAATGGGAGATGGCGCAGGATGGCGCGATGTCCAGGGCGCCGCTGTATCACCAGCTCTACTCGGTGCTAAAAGCGGCTATTCTCGACGGAACCATTCCTTACGACGAGCAGATGCCGACGGAGCAGCAGCTGGCGGCAACCTTCGACGTGTCGCGTATCACGGCGAAACGGGCGATGGATGAGTTGGCAGCCGAAAGCCTGATCGCGCGGTTTCGTGGCAAGGGCTCGCACGTCACTTATCAATACAAACCTCAGCCGGTCCGGGCGCCGCTAATCGGCATGCTCGAGAACCTGATCGAGATGGGCAAGCACAGCATCGTTCGCGTGCTCTCAGTCGAGGAGGTCGTACCGCCGACGAGAATACGTGATGAGCTCGGAATCGGCGCGGCCGACAAAGCGCACAAACTCGTGCGGGTGCGTAGCAACGAGGAGGGCGAACCGTTCGCCTATTACGTCAGTTGGACGCTGGGTATCAAGAGCGGCTTCACGAAAAGCAGACTTGAGAAAACGCCGCGTCTCGACGTTTTGCGGGAGAACGGCATCCAACTCAACAAGGTAGAGCAGGTGCTGGCCGCGGAGAACGCTGCCGGCGAAGTTGCCCGGGAACTCGGTGTGGAGCCAGGCACGGCGTTGCTGTCGATCAGGCGCAAGACCTGTAACGAGACTGGCAAAGTAATCGATGTCCTGGACTGTCTCTACAACCCCAAACGATACCAGTACGCAATGGAACTGGACCTTGAATAGCCATCTATCACTCGATCTGTCGGTCAGAACCGTATGCTAGAAGCGCAGTTGCTGATAGTGACCGCCGCATCGATCGCGTTCGCGCACACGATTCTCGGCCCTGACCATTACCTGGTCTTTGCGGCCATGGGCAAGGCGCGTAACTGGAGCACCGCGCGCACGCTTCGCATCACGCTTTATTGCGGAATCGGCCACGTGCTCGGTTCTGTGCTGTTAGGGGCGATCGGCCTCGTCATCGGCGCCAGGCTGGCATCGTTGGTCGCAATTGAGGGGTTACGCGGCAACCTGGCCGGCTGGGCGCTGCTTGCGTTCGGCCTGATGTACCTCGCCTGGGGCCTGAGGAATGCAGGACGGTCGCAAGTGCACAGCCGCACGTCGATTACGCCATGGGCGTTGTTTGTCGTCTTTCTACTCGGTCCCTGCGAAGCGCTGATACCGCTATTCATGTATCCGGCCGCAAAGCAGGACATCGGACTCGTCGTGGCCGTCGCGACGGTGTTCGGTGTTGTCACGCTGCTGACGATGTTGGCAGGAGTGGCGATAACGCTGTTCGGCCTGGAGCGCATGAAACTGCCGTCCCTGGGCCGATACTCACATGCCGTGGCCGGAGGATCGATCGTACTGTGCGGCGGCGCTATTAATTTCCTGGGCTTATGAGTCAAACACTAGAGCGGAGACACTCATGACATTTCTCTACACGAAGATCGAACGCGAGTTGCCGGAGGAAGTCCGCAAATGGATCGAAGAAGAGGCGGCGGAGCAAGAAGAGCGCTACCAGAAGATCGTTGCGGAGATGGAGGCGCTCGATACCACCCGCGAGCAGTGGTACGAGGAGTTTTTCGAACGCCTCAAGAAGTACGGCTTCAATCAGGACGGTGACGACATGCTCGTCATTCCGGAGGAGGAATTGCCTGTGAAGCCGGATCGCAAGCACAAAGTCGTTTACTAGAATCGGAGAATAATCATGACGAGACCTCATATCGAACCGTTCTGCGATCGCGACGTCAGCTTCAAAAACATGCCGCTCCCCGGGTTTCCGTCGGGTTTCCGGTACAAGATGCTGAGCTTCGATCCGGAGCTCGGTACCTGCACGATGACCGTGCAGTTGGACGGTGGCTACAAGCAACCGCCGGGCTTCAGCTACTCGGAACTCGAATTCATCATCATTGAAGGCAAGATCAAGGTCGGAGATCGGGAGTGCGATCGCGGCCATTACTTCTACGTGCCGGCGGGTTACGCGATGCCAGAGCTGTCATCGGAGCAGGGCGCGCTGTTGTTGATGATGTACAACACGGCGGAGCCCAGCCACGTGGAGAGCGATGAGCATCATCCGCTATCGCGTACCGAGCTGTACCACGACGTTGATTCTTTTTCGGACATCACCTGGGCGCCCGGCAATATCGTAAAACCGGCTGTTGCGTCCGGTTGCATGATCAAGCTGTTGAACTTCAATCCCGACACCTATGCAATGACGTTCCTTTATTGCATGGTGCCGCATTTCCATCAGGACAATATCTCCTACCACGATTGCGCCGAGGAGGGATACCACCTTTGGGGCACCTCGTGGATGATGCAATTCGGCGAGCTGCCTACGGGCGGCTACTTCTGGCGTCCGCCGTACATCAATCATGGCGCGTTCGCGAGCGAGCTCGGCTGCATCGCTATCGGTCGCACCGACTCGAAACTCTTTAATCATTTCCACTACAACCCCTGGAGCACACCCGAAGAGAATGAGCTACGCTCCGCAGCACGGCTCGCCAAGCGCGATCCGGCTTTGTACAGGTGGTGCGTCAATCAGTCGCACAATCACCCGCACGGGCCGGAAGATTTCGAGGACACTATGGTTCGTCGCGGCGGCCACACACACGCGGAGCGCAAGCACCATCATCATGACCACGACCACTGAGTCAGTTGGTTTGGAGTGACTCAGTGAGCCTCAGCAGTTCGTTCGGCGGCGTGCCGAACAGCTGCTGGTGCGACTCATCGTAACCGCGCTCTGCGATGGACAGGCTATCGGGCGTCAGGAGATTCTCGGCCTCGATAAGGCGAGGTTTGCCGGTACGGCTGGAGACGATGCGGCAGGTATCCGGATCGAGGTAGCCGCGGAAGCCGTCATCGGTCCGTGTCCAGATCTGGATGCAGCCCTCTTTGAAGTAAGGCTCGACATCGTCAGCGGAGAACCCCTCGAAAGCGGCGTCGCCGGCGCGCGCATCGACGTAGCGCTGCGGATGTCGCAAGCGAAACGTGTGCTGTTCGATGCTGTCGGTGTCCGGGTTCAAACGCAACACGAATACGCGCTGCCGGTAGAGTTCGAGATCGGTTCCCTGGTTCAGCTGTTGGTAGAAGACGTGGTCGCCCAATGATGGCGCCAGGATCCGCTGGCGCCAGTCGACGAACTGGTCGTCGGGTTGAACAGCCTGCGAAAGAGTTTCCGCGTGTGTTGCGAACCGGCCGTCCATCATTCGCGCCAGCGTATGCAACTCGTCGGCGATTGCCGGCGCGCCGGAAAGCAGCAACGCCAGGAAAACTGCGCTCCGTATCATCCCCGCGACTCCAGCAGTGCTTTTTTGTCGATTTTGCCCGACGAGCGCCTGGGCAGCTCCCGCAGGAAGCGAAACTCCTGGGGTATCTTGTACGGTGCCAGCTTGTGCTTACAGTAGGTCTCGAGGTCCTCGACCGGCTGTCCAGAGTCCGTGCCGATGAACGCGACGACAATCTGCCCGCGCTCTGCATCCGCTACACCGGTCACAGCCGCGTCGGCGACCTGCGCGTGCTGCAACAGCGTGCTCTCGATTTCGGCCGGATAGATGTTCACACCGCCACGGATGATGACGTCCTTGTCTCGGCCACGCAGCGCGATGTAGCCCGCATCGAGGCGCTCAGCGAGATCGCCGGGATAGAACCAGCCGCCACTCGCCGCCTCGTGCTCGTTCCCGTCGGAGTCGAGGTACCGAGTCGCAACGCCTGGTCCGCGATAGCGGAGTCGACCAACCTCACCAGGCGGCAAACTTCGGTCTGCGTCGTCCACGATCTGGACGTCCGTATTTGGCATTGGCATACCCACGGTGTCCCCGTGCCGGTCAAAGTCCGCGGCTGTCAGCAACGAGATACCGCCGCCTTCGCTGGACGCGTAATAGCTGTAAATATTCGGGCTGATTTGCTGCAAACACTGGAGAGCTTCTTCAGCGAAAAGCGGCTCGCCACTAACGAGCAGGTAGCGCAGTTGCGGAAACAAAGGCGGCGAGCCGGGATCGTGCAGTTTCAGCAAACGGCGCAGAAGCGTGGGCGGCAGAAACGTTGCCGTGATGCCGGGGTCTTGCAGGACCTCGACGATCTGTGGTGGTTTGAGCGGCGGTGGCGCTAGCCGCAGGCAGCCGCCTGCTGCAAGCATGCTCATAGCAAATGAGCGGCCGGCGCCGAAGAACAGTGGCGTCAAGAGGCCAAAACAATCATTCTCGCCGTAGCCGATCGCTTGCCACTGCGCCTTGAACCGCTCGTAGAAGTTCTGATGCGTAAGCAGCGCGCCTTTCGGTCTGCCGGTCGTACCGGACGATAGTGAGATCAGCAGATCGCGATCCGTTTCGTCAATCTCTGGCAGGTTTGCACTATCAGCCTCCAGTAACGACGCATCGAGGTTCAGCGTGTGCACGTCCGGAATGGTGGCCCTGTCGGTGAGCGTAACTGCGGTGCCGAAAGCCGCCGCGGCACTCTGCTTCTCCGAGTCCGTCCAGCGATGATCCATCGGCACGATAATGGCGCCGAGGCGAGCGATCGCATAGTGCGCGATGACGTGTAGCGGGTGATCCTTTAGCGCCAGGCCGACGCGATCGCCGGCGTCGATTCCGGCCTCCGCGAGTGCGGCCGCCAAACTCTCAATGGACGCCCAGAGTTGCGCGTAGCTGATGGTGTCGTCGTGAAAGAGGATCGCCGGTTTCGACCCGAGCCTCTTCGCATTTGCACGGACGACAGCGGCGAGGTTCACGACAGCCGCTCAGTCGAGTCCGTAAATACGCCGCGTGTTGTCGCGCAGCAGCTTCGCCAGTACTTCGGGCTTGAAGCCGAGTGCGTAGATCTCCTCGATCGTGCGCGCGAAATCCAGTACAGGAAAGTCGGTGCCGAAAATGACCTTGTCTCTGCCGTAGCTGTTGATGTAGTGGACGAAGGTTGGCGGCCAGTACTTGGGACTGTGTGCATCGCAACCGATGAACACGTTGTCGTGTTTCCACGCCATCGCGATCATCTCGTCGGTCCAGGGAATGCCGACGTGTATGCCGATGATTTTGAGTTCCGGAAAATCGCAAGCCACGGCGTCAAGTTTGATCGGCTGGCCTACGCTCCGGCACCGATGGTCTGCTGAGTAGATCATCGACTGCCCTACCTGCATCTGAATCGGCACATCGAGTTCGACACACTTGGCGTAGAACGGGTAATAGCGAGCGTGATCCGGCGCCAGTTCGAACCAGTGCGGATAGAGATGCGCGCCGATGAAGCCCATGTCTTTGACGGCGTGCTCGAGCTCGCGTACACCATCCATTCCCATGAATGGATCGATACCGACCAGACCCGAGAACTTGTCCGGGTGCTGCTGCATGGCGTCGGCAACAACTTGCAGCGGCATGTGATAACAGCCCGGCAAGCCTACGCGTCCGGATTTTGCTGCGATCAGGAACGCATGATCGATCCCCGCAGCATCCATCCGTTCAATCATTGCCTCCAGCGACAGTCCCGGCATGATATTTGATTTCGCTTTCATCTTGCCGACGAAGAAGTCATCACCCCAGTCGGGGCGGTGCGATAGTGCTTCCTCGGTCCAGATGTTGACCACGGCATCGATCGCGCGGATGGATTTCGGATCAGTCATGCGTGAGCTGCCTTCGGCTTCAGAATCCTTTGGGCAGGCCGGCGTCGGGTGTAAAGCCGTATAGCGGCTCATCCGGCAAGGCCTCGATGAGTATATTACGAACGTCCAGCAATTTTTCTATCTGGATGCCGGTCCGGAGTCCCATCGATTCAAGCATGAAGACGAGGTCTTCCGTGACGATGTTGCCACTTGCGCCTGGAGCGAACGGACAGCCACCGATCCCTCCGAGTGAGCTATCGACCGTGGTAATGCCTTCTTCGATTGCCGCCAGGACATTGGCAAGGCCGAGCCCGCGTGTGTTGTGCAGGTGCACGCCGGTAATGTGTTCCCTGCCAACCGCCGCTTGCACCTTGCGCACCAGCCGCTTGACCTGAGCGGGGTTCGCATAACCGGTTGTGTCGGACAGGCCGACTTCGGCTACACCACATTCCATCAGCCTTTCGGCGGAGCGCACGACGAGATCCTCGCTAACGGCGCCTTCCAACGTGCAGCCGAACGCCGTGGAGAGACCAGCCTCGAAGTGCGGCCGTTCCTCTTCCGGGATTTCCGCAATGCGCTCTGAGATGCGAGCGACTTCTGCAAACATCTGTTCGTGATCCTTGCGGACGTTTTTCAGGCTATGAGTCTCGCTCACGGAAAACGGAATCGAAATCTTGTGGGCACCGGCGATGATAGCGTTCTCGGCGCCACGGAGATTCGGTACCAGCACCGCAACCTGCAGATCGGGCATCGTCAGTGCGTGTTGCACGACGTCCGCCGTATCCGCCATCTGCGGCAGTACCTTCGGCGGTACAAAAGAGCCGACCTCGATCTCGCTGCAGCCGGCCGCAACCTGCGCGCTGATCCAGGCATTCTTTACAGCAGTGGGCAGAATGGTGTCGATGCTTTGCAGGCCGTCACGAGGGCCGACCTCGCTGACCAGAATGTCGATGTCTTTGTTCGTCACCATTGGCGGCGCTTTCCAGCCAGATGGAATAAAGATATAATTTTATATCAAAGCCCACGATAGCGCTACGCGGGCACTTTACAAGAATAACGACGAAACACGGACAAGGTCAGTCGGAAAGCCTGTGGATACGAACAACAAGCTGCCACTCAGCGGTATCCGGGTCATCGAGTTCTCTCACATGGTTATGGGCCCGTCGGCCGGAGTCGTTCTTGCCGATATGGGTGCCGACGTCATCAAGGTCGAACCTCTCCAGGGCGACAAGACGCGAATCCTGAAAGGGTCGGGCGCCGGTTACTTCGCGATGTACAACCGCAACAAGCGCAGCATTCGCCTAGATCTCAAGTCGGAAAAGGGGAGTGGCATAGCGCGCAACCTCGTGGCGTCGGCCGATGTACTGATCGAGAATTTCCGACCCGGCGCGATGAACAAGCTCGGTTTCGACTACGAGACACTCAGCGCTGAGAACCCGGGCCTGATCTACTGCTCGAACCGCGGTTTCCTGACCGGGCCATACGAACACCGCACGGCGCTCGACGAAGTGACCCAGATGATGGGCGGCCTGGCTTATATGACCGGACCGCCGGGCCGGCCCATGCGGGCGGGTGCATCGGTCATCGACGTAATGGGCGGAATGTTCGGGGCGCTTGGTATCCTCGCTGCCCTTGAGCAGCGGCATCGCAGCGGCAAGGGTCAGCGGCTGACGAGTTCCCTGTTCGAAAGCACGGTCTTTCTGATGGGCCAGCATATGGCGCAATATGCAGTGACCGGTACACCTGCCGCGCCGATGCCTGTGCGGATCTCTGCGTGGGCCATCTACGACGTATTCGAGACTTCAGACGGGGAACGAGTATTCGTTGGAGTAGTCAGTGACTCGCAGTGGCTAACTTTCTGCAAGGACTTCGGATTTGACGAGCTCCTGGCCGACGAGGACTTGCGCGTCAACAACAAGCGCGTCGACGCGAGGGATCGAATTCTGCCGATCGTGCGCGACGCCTTTCTTCAAGTGTCACGCGATGAGCTGATGCAAAGACTCGAGTCAAGTGGCTTGCCGTTTGCACCGATAATGCGGCCGGAGGACCTGTTCGATGACCCGCACCTTGGGGCGTCGGGTGGGCTGCTCGATCTGACATTGCCGGACGGACAGCGGACACGCCTCCCGGCGCTGCCGCTGGAGATGAGCGGTGAGCGTTTTTCGGCCTTGCGGAGCCCGCCCGGTTCGGGTGAACACACGGTCGAGATACTGCGGGAAGCCGGCTTCGACGCGGACGAAGTAGCGGCGCTACTCGATGAAGGTGTGGCTTCGGCTGGCGACGATTGAGCTAGAGGTGTGCCCACGGTCGCTGTGTGCGGTCGCGATCTACGAAACGTCGAATATCGGCCTGAAACTGCAATGAGTAGTCGATAGGGTCGAGCCCTTTTAGCAACATGTTGCGAACGGCGTCCTCGATCTTGAACTCGATCGTATCGCCATCCGGCGTCCTTAGCTCCCTGCTCGTCAGGTCGATCGTGATTCGCCGTGTTTGCGGATCGCTGTCCGTTTGTTTCCGCAGTTCCTCGATCGTCGGAGCGGGGAGTATGATCGCCAGTAGCCCGTTCCGAACACAATTGCTGCGAAAAATCCGACCGAAACTCTCGGCCAAAATGGCTTTGATACCGAAATCCCGCAGTGCCCACACAGCGTGCTCGCGCGACGACCCGCAGCCGAAATTTCGACCACCGTAAAGGATCGAAGCGCCGTCGTACCGGGGTTGATTCAGAACGAAATCCGGGTTCGTCCCAACCTTCTCAGTGCCGTCGAACACGTAACGCCAGCCCGCGAACAGCCCCTTGCCGAGTCCGAGCTTGCTAACTCTCGTCATTTCACGCGACGGAATGATCTGATCGGTATCAACATTGTCGACGAGAATCGGCGCGCATATACCTCTGTGTACTTCAAATGGCTTCATAGTTTCTTCGTAGTGCGCACGTCCGTAATCTCTCCCGCGATAGCCGCCGCCGCAACCACTGCCGGGCTGGCCAGGTGCGAGCGTGTTCGCGGACCCTGGCGGCCGCGGAAATTCCTGTTGGTGCTGGTCACGACGCGTTCATCGGGGCCGAATCCCTCGCCGCCGGCATGGAAACAGAGCGAGCAGCCCGGCTCACGCCATTCAAATCCTGCTGCGGTGAACACTTTGTCGATGCCTTCCTCCTCGGCCGCTCGCTTGACTTGCTGCGAACCCGGCGTGCAGATTGCGCGTACGCCGTTTGCCACTTTGTGCCCGTTGAGCACCTTTGCGGCTGCGCGGAGATCGCTCAGGCGGCTGTTGGTGCATGAGCCGATGAACGCGCCATCGATTGGTACGCCCAACAGCGACTGTCCAGGCTCGAGACCCATGTACTCGAGAGCCCGTCGGACGTCATTGCGCGTTTCATCGTCGATGCTGTCGTCTACCGCGGGAACGTTGCCGTCTACGGCGATTGCGTGTTGCGGACTCGTGCCCCACGTGATTGTTGGCGCGATTTCGCTGCAGTCGACGATAATCTCCTTGTCGAATATTGCACCTTCGTCCGAGGCAAGCCCAAGCCACTCCGTGCGTGCCTGTTGCCAATGCTCCCCACGCGGCACGTAGGGTCGGTCCTCCAGATAAGCAAGTGTCCGGGCATCGGGGGCGATCAGACCGGTGAAAGCGGAAAACTCGACCGCCATGTTGCACAAGGTAAATCGTGCTTCCATGTCCAGTGCCTCGACCGCCACGCCGCAGAATTCCAGCGCGTGACCGGCTGCACCGGATGCGGTGTGTGCGCCGATCAAGTGCAGGATCATGTCTTTGGCCGTCACCCCCGCGCCGAGTTCGCCATCGAACCGGACGCGCATCTGTTTCGGCTTCGTCGCACGAAGCGTCTGCGTAGCAAGCGCATGTTCACAATCGCTTGTGCCGATGCCCCATCCGACGGCCCCCATCGCCCCCAAAGTGCAGGTGTGGCTGTCGGGGCAAGCGACGATCAGACCGGGCAGGGTGATACCTTGCTCGGCGGAAATCAGGTGCGTGATGCCATGCCGGGGATCATCGATATCGAATAACGTAATGTCGGCATCTCGTGCAGCGCGACGCATCGTCTTGATGAAGATCTGTCCGCCGGGTGCCAACGTCGAATCGCCGCGACCCGGCAGGGTGTCGACGATGTGATCCATCGTCGCAAAGACATGCTGCGGATTGTGCACTTGCCGTCCCGATTCACGCAGGCTCGTCAGTGCGATGCTGCCGGTACGCTCGTGCAGGAACAGGCGATCCACATAGACCAGCGAAGAACCGTCGTCGAGGTCGCGGACCAGATGTGAGTCCCAGATCTTGTCGAACAGCGTCTTGGCCATAGAGGAAGGGCGTTTGTCGGAAGCAAAAAGATATAATAGTATATCATTATCCAAAAACAGGGACCCGGCAAAGCGACGGCCGCCGGGCCAACAATAGCGGCTTCTATAGGGGGACGACCGATGAAGTGCTTTCCAGCCAGGCTGACCAGCCTACTCGTTGCTGTCTTGACGGCGCTAAGCTCATTCAGCGCCTACGCGGAACTCGAAGAGATCACCGTCACCGCCCAGCGGCGCGAAGCGTCACTGCAGGAAGTGCCTGTTTCGGTCTCTGCGTTGTCCGCGGACGATCTCGAGATCAAGCAAGTCATAAACGTTCGTGACCTGCAATACCAGGTGCCGAACCTCAACATCACGGCCAACACGGGTACGGCGAGCGCCGCGCGCGTTTTCCTGCGCGGTATCGGTGAAGACGAATCCCGCGGTGCAGTGGACCAGGCGGTCGGTATCTACGTCGATGACATATTCATCGGGCGCTCGGTCGGGTCGCTAATGGACCTCGTGGACCTCGAGCGTGTCGAGGTTCTGCGTGGGCCGCAAGGTACTTTGTACGGCCGCAACTCCAATGGCGGCGCGATCAAGTTGATCAGCAAGAAACCGAGCACCGAGGAGACGTACTACGATCTCGGCACGACGCTGGGTAGCGACAGCCGATTCGACCTCAGGCTGGCCGCCAACTGGGCGGTCTCGGAAAGCACGGCCGTTCGCGCAACCGCAATGCACCGCAGTCGCGACGGTTTCCACAGGCTGAATCCGAATGGCGACTTTGCGAACCTCGGTCGCGAGGTCGGGGAAATTGACACGACCGCGTTCCGGGTTTCCGTGCAGCATGCCTTTAACGATGACTGGACGATGAACCTGGCAATCGACAGCACCGCCGATGACCGGGACCCGACGCCGGACAGCGCTGCGCCGCCCAATGATTCCGACAACGATATCTTTACGATTGAGCCGCTGCCGGGCGCGGACCCTTGCAGCCAGTTTGCGCCATTGCCGTTTCAGTCAATGGGCTGTTTTACCGGCTATTCGAGCGAAGTCGACGTGCTGGGTATTGGCCTGAACATTACTGGAAGCATCGGCGACTACACGTTCAAGTCCCTGACCGGGTACCGCGAGATGGAAGACGAATTGGCCAGCCGCATCAGTTTCGTCTATCTGCAGAACACGGACCAGGATCAGGTGAGCCAGGAGTTCTCGCTTACGTCCAATTATGACGGGCCGTTCAACTGGGTCGGTGGCGTGTACTTGTTCGAGGAGGACTTCACGCTGTTATCCACCTTCTTCAACGATTTCTCTGTTGCTGTTTCAACCGAATCCTGGGCTGTATTCGCGCACGGTACCTACGACTTCACCGATGCGCTTACACTAACCGCGGGCGTCCGCTACACAGACGAAAACAAGGACGTCAACGCCACCAACCTGACAGCGGAAACCGGTGACGGCACGTTCACTGCCAGTCGCTCGCCCGACTTCAGCAAGGCAACCTACAATCTTGCACTGGACTATGCGTTCACCGAGGCAGTGATGGGCTATGTGTCGCTCGCGACGGGTTTCAAGTCCGGCGGCGCATCGCCGGACTGCTTCTCGCCGGCAGCGTGCTTCCTGCCCGTTGAGGAAGAGGAAGTCGAGACCTGGGAGGTTGGTATCCGCAGCGACCTGGCCGATGGCCGAGTTCGCCTGAATGCGAGCTATTTCTTCAACACCTACGAAGGGCTGCAGATCAGCTCGACCGTCCCCGGCCTTGGGTTTACGCGCTTCAACGTCGACGAGACCGAGATCAGCGGCCTCGAAGTCGAGGCGGCCTGGCGAGCGACGGACAACCTGACGATCAACGCGATTCTGGGCTGGCTCGATGGCGAGTACACAGAGGTGACAGACTCACAGGCAGGCGGCCTGACGAATGCGGGTGTGCCTTGTCCGGGAGGGGTACCGACCATCGAGTGCGCGAAGGGGTTGGAGCTGAAGAACGCTCCGGAATTCAAAGGCACGCTGGGTTTCCTGTACACGGCACCGGTCGGCAATGGCAACCTGCAGATCGCCATGGACGCGTCCTTCGAAGACGACTCCTGGTCGCTGGTGGCGAATTCGCCGGACCACGCACTGACCGAGGTCGATACGCTGGTTAACGCTCGGATCGCTTATGGACCAGAGGATGACAGGTGGCAGATCGCATTATGGAGCAGGAATCTGACGGACGAGACTTACGGCCGTGCAGCTGCAGCCGGTTCGTTCACCAAGTACGCCGCCGATCCACTGACCTGGGGCGTCGACGCGAGAATCCGCTTCTGAGGCGTGTCCGTGTAAAATTCGGCTGCGTCTCCGTGCGGTATCGACTAATCGGCACCGGGCGATGAGTTATCGCGCAGAAATTCAACGGAAGATGCCGGCGATGCTGCTGCACGAGGGCGTGTGGGAGGGGACATACCGAATCGTCGACCTCGAGGGGCGCGTTACCGATCAGTACGCGAGCCGCGTCGAATGCCTTTTCCCGGACGACGGACCCTTCGCTTACGTTCAGAAGAACCACTACGCCTGGGAAGATGGTCGCACGATGCAGCTCGAGTTTGGCGGCGAGATTCGCGGTGACCGGCTCTACTGGGACACCGAGAGATTCAGCGGTTACGGGTGGACAACGAATGACGACATCGTGTTGCTGACGCTCGATCGAAAGGACGAGCCAGGGGTGTCGTTCACCGAGATGATCGTGCTCGCGCCCAACCGCAGCTCTCGCGCCCGCACCTGGCATTGGTTTCGCGACGACGAGATGTTTCAGCGCACGCTATGTGACGAGCGTAGGATCAGTTAGTTTTCGGGGCCGACGACGACGATGACCTTGCCGACATTGTCTCCGTGCATCAGCCGCGAGAATGCGGCGGGTGCGTTTTCGAGACCCTCGGTGCGGTCCTCGAGGTATTGAACGCGGCCCTCTCGCAGCCAGCCACTGACATCGCGCACCATCTGCTCCCTGAGGTCTTCGTGATCGTAAACGACCATGCCGCGCACGGTTGCGCGTGCTCTGATGACCCAGGCCGGGTTCGGGCCGGGCGGCATTTCGGTCGTGTTGTACTGCGCCATCAGGCCGCAAAGCACGACCCGGGCTCCGAGTCGCAGCCGTTCCATCGCGGCCTGAAGCAAGTCGCCGCCCACGTTGTCGAAGTACACGTCGATGCCGTCGGGGCAGGTGCGATCCAGTCCGTCACGCAGGTCACCGGTCTTGTAGCTGATGCAGTCGTCAAATTGTGCGACGTCCCTGACCCACGCGCACTTTTCCGCCGCGCCGGCAACGCCGATCGTCTTGCATCCCTTGATTCTGGCGATCTGTCCGACCATTGAACCTACCGCGCCGGATGCGGCAGAGACCAGCACGATGTCGCCTTCCTTGGGTTCGCCGAGGCGCAGCAGCCCCGCATACGCCGTGAGGCCCGGCATACCGAGAATGCCCAGGAACGTCGACAGCGGACCCAGCTCGGGATCAATGTGCCGTGCCGCCTTTGCATCGACAACGCTGTGCGTCTGCCAACCACTGTGCGCTGCGATGATGTCGCCCGCGGCGAACTGGTCCGAACGGGACTCGACGACGCGGCTGATTGCCTCCCCGGCCATGAGTTCGCCTGGCAATATGGCGCCGGACAGGTGCCGTCCGCTGATTTTGCCGCGCAGGTATGGGTCCAGCGACAGATAGATCGTCTCGCAAAGGAGTTGCCCATCTGTTGCAGCGGGCATCGGTGCCGTCGTGACCTCGAAGTCGTCGGCTTGGGGGATGCCCGTGCACTGACGGCGAAGCAGGACGCGTGTGATTTGGCTCATGGCAGGTCCGGTCGATGGTACGTGCTAAAATGATATAGAAATAATACATTTGCTGCCGGGCTGATTGTCCAGCTCGCCGGAGTGCCCTATGTCATTAGCCGAGTCCAACCTGCCGAACGTGGTGGATGAACTGAAGCGACTGCTCGACGAAGAGCGCGTGCTGACCGACGACTACGAACGGGTGTTGTATGCGCAGGACGTCCATACCCGGGCGAAACCAGCGCTCGCGGTCGTGCGGCCTGTCGATACTGCCGAGCTCGCGAGCGCCGTTGCGGCCATTACCGAAGCCGGCCATGCGGTCGTGGCGCGCGGCGGCGGCATGTCGTATACGAGCGGCTATGTGCCGAAAGAAGACAGCAGCGTCATCATCGACACGCAGCTCATGGATCAAGTGCTCGAAGTCAACAGCGAAGACATGTACGTCACCGTACAGTGCGGCTGTACCTGGAAAACCCTGCACGACGCCCTCGAGGGGAAGGGGTTGCGCACCCCGTTCTGGGGCACGCTGTCAGGAATCCAGGCGACCGTTGGCGGAGGTTTGTCGCAGAATTGCATTTTCTGGGGCTCGGCGCGCCACGGTACTGTCGCCGATTCGGTAATCAGTCTGGACGTCGTTCTGGCCGATGGCACTGTCGTGTCGACGGGGGCCAATGCGCAGAAGCACGGATCACCGTTCTTCCGCCACTTCGGCCCCGATATCACCGGCCTCTTCACCGCGGACACGGGCGCCTTGGGCGTCAAAGCAACGGCCACTTTGCGATTGATACCAGTCTCACGGCATCACGAGTACCTGTCCTTCAATTTCGCGGAGGACAAATCGCTTATTGCGGCAATGAGCGAGATTTCGCGTGCCGGTCTCGCCGACGAGTGCTTCGCGTTCGATCCGTATCTTGCGTCGTTGCGTATGGAGCGTGACAGCATGCTCAGCGACGTCAAGAAGCTTGCCGGAGTGATGAAAGCCGGTGGATCGGTATCCGGTGCGATCAAGGAGGGCGCCAGGGTCGCCATGGCCGGGCGGCGATTCATGAAAGACGTGCAGTACTCGTTGCATATCAGCATAGAAGAGCGCGTAGCGGCCACGGCGCAAGCGGGTGCCGAGGAGGTGCGCGGCATTTGCGGCAGACACGGTGGATCCGAGATCGAGAACAGCATCCCCAAAATCCTGCGCGCCAATCCCTTTACACCCTTGAACAACGTCGTTGGCCCGAACGGCGAACGTTGGTCGCCGGTGCACACGATCGTCCCGCATTCGAAGGCAGCGTCAACCGTTGCGGCAGTTGAAGAACTGTTTGCTCGCCACAAAGAAGCCATCGACAAGCACGGCATCGGCGTCGGTTTCCTGCTTGCGACGGTTTCGACCAATGGCTTCGTTGTCGAACCGGTGCTCTACACGCCGCATGAACTCACCGAAATACACAAAGAGACGATAGAGCCACCGGTCCTGAAGCGCATGGCCTGTTTCGAGGCGAATCCCGAGGCAATGGAGGTCACAACCCGGTTGCGTGAGGAGTTCGCGGACCTTTGCAGTGAGAGCGGCGGTATTCACATGCAGATCGGCAAGCTGTATCGCTATCGGGAAGGACTCGCACCTGAGTCCTGGCGCGTTGTCGACAAGATCAAAGCTGCGCTCGACCCGGAGCGACGCGTCAATCCGGGTTCGTTGGGGCTGGACTAGACGGTTCCGTCGTCTATTAGCCTGCTGATAGTTTCGCGCTGGGCGGCGATGAAGTGTTTCCGATCGGGGACGCTCTGCTTTGCGGCGGTCCTGGTCAGGGTATTGGCGGGATAAATCGTATTCCCGGCATAGGTCTCGGCGAATAGCTCCAGCCGCTGACGGGCGAAATAGTTCGGCATGCCTGGTCGCTGTCGGTATGCACGTTGCGCCGCAAGGTCGATCTCCGCATGCGCTGCCATGGTTTGTCCGGTTGCAGCGCTGGCGAGTACTTTGCCTTTGTAGTCGACCACTTTGGACATGCCGTCGACCGACTCGGCCGGAATGCCTTCACCGTGTACACCCGCTGTGTTGGCCGAAATCACGTAGACCAGGTTTTCGATGGCGCGCGCCCGTCGCGCAATCTCTTTTGGCGTGAGATCCGGGCTCGAAACCTCACTGGTGGGGTGCAGGATTACCTCTGCGCCGCGCAACGCGTGTGCGCGACAGACCTCGGGAAACAGAATCTCTTCCGAGGCACAGCAAGCGAGTTTGCCGATTTCGGTATCGGCCACCGGAAACACGGCGTCGAGCCCATACAGTTCGAGGTAATGGTCCCATACGTCGTGCGGCGTCGGCGCGAACATCGAGATGAGTCGTCGATACCGGAGGATCACGTCGCCAGCCGGCGAGACCACGAAACAGGCCTGAAAATAGAAGCCAGGGAAATTCGTGTCGGCTTCGTAAGCATTGCCGGCAAGCCAGATCTTGTGCTTCTGTGCGACCCGGCCCAACGCCTCGTACTCCGGGCCATCTGCATCGATAGCGGCCTTCGCCGCCCAGCCGTCGATCGTGTCCCCGACCGGGTAACCGGTCATGAAATACTCGGGCAGTACGACGAGTCGAAGCGTTGGCCCCGTCAGCACGAAGGACCCCCGAATCTGCTCGTCGATACGCTCGATCGCGGCAAGCATGGCGGCACGTGCGGCGGCTTTGTCCAGGTGATTGACCGCGTCGCAGCGCGTTTGTAGTGCAAGGGCCGTATAGCGAACGTCTGTTTCAGGCATGGAATCAATCACCGGTAATTTCAATCAGATGTACGTCGATTTCCGCGGCACCCGCTCGCAGCTTCTTCAGCTCGCCATATTCGGCGGAGTTCCAGAATTCCCGTGCCGCATCCATCGAGGGCCACTCGGAAACGACGATCTTGCGATTGTCCGGTTTGCCCTCGAGCTGTTCAACTTCACCTCGCATGCTGCGGTAACGGCCGCCGTGTTTTTCGATGAGCGCGGGCGCGAGCCTGGCATACTTCATGAATTTCTCAGGGTTGGTGATGTCGGCATGAATGAACATGAATGCGCCCATGTTTAACTCCTGTGAGCGATGAAAGGTCAAAATAGCCGCAAGCCCAGCGCGGTACTCACGATTAAACCTATCCAGATGAGAATGACATACGGTCGTGTGCTGCCAAGGCTACTCGCAATAGTCGTGTTATCCGTTGTATCAGCTTCACCCCGGATGATGCGCGTCATTGCCGGTCCGAAGTGTTTCAACTTGAGTCGAATTACAAGCCCGCACGCGATCAGGCCGCCGTATATCGCAAGTTTCCAGGATATCCAGTGAGGAAGTCTGAGCTGGCTCGACGTTAGCGCGAACGCGCCCACGGCGATCAGCAGTATCGCAATGGCGATGCGGAAAATGAAATCGAATCTCGTCAACAGCGTCTTGCGCGGGCTGGGGTTGGCGAGATGCAATGTGATTACCATGGCGAGCCACGCAATACAGACTGTCCAGATTACTGCCATGACGATTGCGTCGAATCCGAAGATTCCGTAGAGCCAGGCCAGGTGGATGCCGAGCGGCAGCACCAACGTCATGCAGATGCGAGGTCCCTGATCGAGGGCGAACAGTATCCTTGCCGCAGTGGCGCGAGCTTCCGGCGAGAGTTTCGGATTCGCCACGAAGTAGCTCGTATAGAACACGCCTAGGTCCACGCCGAGCCAGTAGGCGAAACCGATGGTGTGCAGGAGCTGGAATACGGCTATCTCGTTCACGTCAGTCTTCCAACGCTGCCAGAATGCGCTGTGAGATAGGCTGGGCACCGGCTTCAAACACGGCCGTTGTGACTTCCGGCACATCGACCAACGTTGCGCCCTTTATCGCGCGAGCCGCATCGCGTGTCGCGTGCAGCATGCCCGAGTCTGTGGCGAGTACAACGACATCGGCATCGAGTTCGGCAAAGCGACTTTCGCAGTCGTAGCTGAACGCCGCCGCGAATGCGAGATGGTCATCGATACCTGCACGCAAGTGCTCGACGAACAGTTCGAACGCTCGCGGCAGCGCTACGTGTTCGAGTCGGCTCGCAACACTAAAGTCCCAGGCAGCCGCAAGACTGTCGAGTTCCGGACCGATCGGCAGCGGTCGGGCCATCTTCTCGCGCAAGCCGTCCCGTACGTCGGCGGTGAAGTATGGAACGTCGCACAGGACAATGCGGCGCACTGCTTGCGGTCGGGCAAGCGCTATCTCGGCAGCCACGAGGCAACCAGTGTGGAAGCCCAGGATATCGACCGGGGCATCGTCCGCGTCGAGCAAATAACCGAGCGCAGTCGCGTAGTCCGCGATCGATGGTTCCGCTGGCGCTGAATCGGAACTACCGTAACCCGGGTAATCCGGTGCGATGACGTCGCGGTGTCGGTTCAGCAGCGGCATCACGGTTGTGAAATACAAGCCGCTCGTTGGGGCAGGGTGCAGGCAATAAAGCGGCGGGCGCTTGCGCTCGATGGCCTGCAGCCTGCGTGCATGCAACTGGCCGTCGGGTGTGTCGCAGTAAAACCGCAAGATGTCAGACATCAGCTTGCGTCCGCGGCCTCAGCCGCTTCCTGTTCAGCCAACTCCTGCAGATAGACGCGCCGCGCATAGCGCATGAACAACAGTGTCGGTATACCGAAGATGAACGGCACGGCCGCGACCGCCTGGTTGAGATTCTCGTTGCCGAATACGTGGTCCGACAGCAGCCCGACGGTTTGCGGGCCGAGCATGAGCCCGGTCAGACTTATCGTCATGTAGTACAGCGCGACGGTCTGTCCGCGAATCTCGGGCGGCGTAATGTTGAGCAAGGCCGTGACACCCGTCGCCGATGTCAGCGCAATGCCGATCGTATTGACTGCCAGTACAGCCATAGCGCCCCACGCGGTCGGCATCAGCGGCGCGATAACACCCGTTGGTACGATGACGCAGGCGCCGATAATCACAATCAATAGCGGCGCATCTTTCGTGCCCCGGGAGTACATGCGGTCATTCCACCAGCCGGCGGCATTGACCGTTAGCGGGCCGATCGAAAGCAGTATGATCGCGTTGACGACCGCATACTGCTCAGGCTCCCAGCCCCAGGTGCGCTTGAACATTGGCGCGGCAAAGCCCTGGCTGTAGGCCACGATCGTCATCATGCATACGAAGATGACGAAGCTGCCGTATATCTTCCAACGCTGCCCGACGTGCCTGAGCATATGGCGAAACTCTGCTTTGGTCTTGCCGCCTGGCGTGTGGTGACGGCGGGGCTCTCGCATGAACACGAACACCAACGCGAGCAGTACGCCGGGCAGGCCGACGATGATGAACGTGAACTGCCACGGCGCCACGGCGCCGAGCAGCGGCAGGCTGATCTCATCCACCGACTTCGCCCAGGTCAGTACGCCGGCGCTGACGAGTGAAGCAACGCCGGCGCCGAGCGACAGTGCTGCGGTGTAGAAGGCGATCGGCTTGCCACGTTTTTCACGCGGAAAGCTATCTGAAATCATAGACATAGCGCAGGGACTTAAAGTCGCTTCTCCGGCGCCAACGGTCATGCGGGCAACAAACATGTGCCAGAAATTGCGCGCAACTCCCGTTGCCGCGGTCGCGATCGACCACGTGGCGATACCCGCCGCCACGATCCAGGTGCGTCGTTTGCGGTCTGCTAGATAGCCGAGCGGCAGGCCCATTGTCGCGTAGAAGATTGCGAACGCGGTGCCGAGCAGCCACCCCATCTGGGTGTCGGTCAGGCCCAGGTCCGCCTTGATTGGTTCGGTCAGCAGGCCGAGGATGTAGCGATCGACGAAAGACAGGATGTAGGCAATGGTCAGAAGGACGACCATGTACCAGGCATAGCCCGAGCTCGGATACTGTCTGTTCGCTTTGTTCACGGGGCTGACCTCAGTTCGTCGCCGGGATGTTGTAGATGACGACGAGGTTGCCGTCGAAGTCGACGATGCCGACCTCGCGCCCCCGCCTGCCATCGTGGGTGACCAGTTCCTCCTCTTCGTACACCTCGCAGCCGGCGGCCCTGGCGCCTTCGATGACCGCGTCGACCTCGGTCACATCGATGACAATAGCCGCGCGACGCGGGAATGGCACGGTTGGCATTTCCGCGGGCACCTCGGTAAGCGCCATCACCCGCGGTTGCCCCGGGGCGCTGAGTACGGCGAAGCGCAGCGAATGGGATTGGTCGATCTCGAATACGGGATAGGAATAGGAGTCTTCCGGCGAATCGAGAATGAAAGCGACTTCGAAACCGAGCACGTCGCGATAGAGTTCGAGCGACTTGTCGATATCGCGGACGACGTAGTTGGCGCGCTGAAAGCGCGGGGTATTGGTGCCTGCCATAGTACTGTCCTGCTTTTATTGTTCGTCGTACGGACCGCGGCGGACGCGAACCAGCGCAGTGCCCAGGTTGGTACCCGAATACAGACTGGCCAGTGCATCCGGCAGCGCCGCAAAGCCGTCGAAAATATGCTCGACGGGCCGCAGCTCCCCGGTGCTTAGCCACTCTCCCATATCGCGCTCGGCACGGTCAAAATCGTCGACGTGGTTGTAAATGAAGAAGCCGCGCATCGTCGCATCGCTACGGCGCAGATTCGTGTAATTGGTCAACCCAAACGGTTCGTCTCGAAGGTACTCGGAGATCGAGCCGCACAGCACGATGCGGGCTCGCATTGCGAGATGGTCGAGGCATACCGAGAGGATTTCACCGCCGACGTTGTCAAAATACAGGTCGATGCCTTCCGGACATGCGGCCTCGATCGCGGCTGCAACGTCGCCCTGTTTGTAGTCGATGGCAATATGGCAGCCGATTGACCGGATCAGTTCGCATTTTCGTGCGCCGCCGGCGATACCGATGACCCTGCAGCCGAGGATCCTGGCGATCTGCACGACGTGACTGCCGACGCCACCCGCCGCGCCGGACACGACCACGGTGTCCCCGGCCTTCGGCTTGCCACAGTCGATGAAACCGAAATACGCGGAGAAGCCGGTCATACCCAGTGCGCTCAGGGCGACCGACAGGCTTACGCCCAGGTCCGGTATCTTGCGGATCTTTTCCTGCCGTGTGCCGGAGGAAACTTTGTAAGTCTGCCAACCCACCTGTCCCTGTACGAAGTCACCGACGGCGTAGTCCGGGTGGCTGGATTCGATAACTTCTGCGACCGCGCGACCATGGATAACGTCACCGATAGAGAGAGGGCGTTCGCCCGCAGCGGATTGGCCGCTCATGTACATGCGCATGACCGGCGCAACGTTGACGTAGTAGCTCTTCAGCAGAAACTCCCCGGCGCCCGGACAGGGGATGTTCTCTTCGGTGTAGCGGAAATCTTCGGCAACGACGTTCCCGACGGGCCTGCGAGCGATGCGCCACTGGCAGTTCCTGTCCTCGTTCACGTCGCGATGTCCTGCTCAGTCGTCGATGCGCAACAATTGATTGCACTCGTAGAAGTAACCGTCCGGGTCGAACAGTGAGATGCCGATGAAATGCTTCGTGCGGCCGTCATGCCCTGTTGTCGACCACTCTCTGGGCGGGCAGTGGATATGCGTGCCGAGTCGTACGGCGGCATCGTGCGTGGCCTGGGCGTCGTCGGTGGCGACGACAAAGGTCGGGTTGCCGTAGGTTACGGAGGTAGGAATCTCTTTGGGCGCCGGCAACGGCGGATCGACCCATTGCAACAGGCCGATCATGCCGATGACAGGGTCCTCGCACTGCATGATCACCAGATGCGTCTTGTCGCCTTCCTTGCCGGCGGCGAGGCCATCGCCCGACAGGACGAAATCGGTGTCCATCCACACCGACATGCCCATGACCTCCTTGTACCACTCAACCGACTTCCCCATATCACGGACGATCAGCGTCGTGCGCTTGACGATGTTCTGCACGGCTACTGCCGATCGGGTGCGGTGCGCTCGCCGTCGCGAATCTTCTTGTAATACAGCCAACTCGTCTCATTGCGACGCGGGTCATCGGCTGGCGGCGGTCCGACGTAATCCGGGTAGTGCTCACGGATCTCACGCTTCATCGTGTCGGACATTTCGTCCCACGAGTCCAGTTTGCGGCCCGCCGTATGCATGTAGATGATGCCCTCGCGGCCCTGCATCATCATCCATGGCAGCCAGTCGGACATGCGGATCCAGCCTACCTGAACCTCTGCTGTCGTCGTCTCGGGATCGAGCAGCGACTCGGTATCGCCGAAAAAATTGAACATCTCGGTGGCGTGGTAGGTGCCGCCGATCTCTTTCTGGTACTCGCTCGCGAGCGGGTTGGGGTAGAACAGCGGCACCGTGTTGGTCGTCCACCAGCGGCCGTCGAGTATCGTGCCCGTGAATGTCATCGGATCGCCGCCACGACCAGTCTTGTAGGCGGTCCAGTTGACCGGATCGTTCGCGACGTGCAGCACGTCGACAGTCTCGCCTGTCCACGGGTTGTCCCATTTGGACAACACTTCGCCGGTCTCGGGATCTTTGTACAGCAGTATTTCCCGGGAGACGAGCTTGAAACCTTCGCCGCGCTGTTCGTCAACGATCGAGGTGCAAGCCCGCACGTTCATGCCCTCGAGGAGGAACAGCACCCTGTCGCGCTCGCCGGCACGACGGGAAAACGCCTTACCGTGCCACCAGAACGTGATCGGTTCACCGTCGGTTGTTGAGCAGCCCGTCTTGCGGGCTATGGTCAGGGCATCGTCCGGATCGTTCGGGTCGAGCTGGTCGGCATGAGACGCGCAGCCAAAGAGGAGCATGGCGCCGGCAGCGGCGGTCAGGCTGCGCCGCAGGAGGTTGTTCATCATCGTGGTTCCCCTGGCAAGGACGTATAGGATATATTGTTATATGATTCAGTCATTATGCCGGAAAACGCATCCGGCAGCTACCAACGACACGATAAGGATAAGGGGGGCGCCGTGCCAGAGAATCGCCGCGAATTCCTCAAGCGCGCTGCGCTTACCGGCGCCGCGGGGCTGGGAGCGTTAACGATGGCTCCGCGTTCGGCCCTGACCGCGATGGGCAAAGGTCCGGACGCGATCTCGGTTGGTGCCAACGGCGGCTATGAGACAGTGGAGCTCGCCAAGGACAGCATCAGGCTCGCCGTCGTGCAGACGCGCGTGCGCAGCGTCCGCGTCGCCAATCACCGTGCCGACATCAAGAGCAATCTCGAGCACATGCTCGAGGCAATCGACAACGTGTTTCACTTCGGTGCCGGTGCGGACATCGTCTTCTTTCACGAATTTCCGATCACGGGCTGGAACACCTGGACACGGAAGGAAATCTTGAGGTTTGCGCTCGAGATCCCCGGCGAGGAAACAGAGGCCGTGAGCCGAAAAGCCCGCGAGTATGGCTGCTACGTGGTCTTTGGCTCGTATTCGCAGGATCCGGATTGGCCAAACCATGTCTTGAGTATTACGACGATCATCGGTCCGGACGGAGAGATCGTCGACAAGCACTGGAAAGCCCGCAATATCAAAGGCGTGTTTCCCGGTATCGAATTGTTTACGACCACGATCTATGACGTGCTCGATCGCTACATCGAGATGTACGGCGCCGACGCGGTCATGCCCGTGACGCGTACGGCCGTCGGCAACATCGCTACGTCTTCGGTCCAGCGCGAGCCGGAGATCTTTCGCGCATTTGCGATCAAGGGCGCGGAGGTCATATTGCGGACGGCGACCGGTGGTTTCACGCCGGCGGACATCCAGGCGACCTCGATGTACAACGGCGTTTACACGGCGATCTGCAACAATGCCGTTTCGCCGAACAACCCCGGCTTTTTCGACGATGCCGGCAGCGGCGGCTCGGCGATCTATGACCCGCGGGGCAGGGTCATCGCCGAGGCCGATTCAGCTTTCGAGCAGGCCGTCACCGCGACTATTCCGATAGCGGAATACCGGGTTCGCAACCGGCAGCCGACGATGCACAGCGAGCTCTACATGCCGGTCCTGAACGCCTACGTGAGCCCGTATCCGCCCAACGTGTTCGCGGACTACCAGCCCACCGACCTCCAGGATGCGAAACGCTTTGTGCGCGGTAAGTCGCGCTGGAAATAATTATAGGACAAGAACATGCGAAGCAAACTTAAGGTAATTTCTATCGTGCTGGCGGCACTGTCCTGCGCGCCTGCAGCCGTCGCGGATCCGGCCGCGGTGCTCGACCGGGATATGCAGACGTTTCTCGAGTGGTTCCCGGGCGTCTATGACAATCAGGAGCAAGTGTATTTCGAGGAGAGCCTCGGCGTGCCCGAGGACGCGCGGCACGAACGCATTCACCACACATTTGCTCGCGTCGATCTGCCGGAGTTCGGCGAGAACGTGTTCTACGTGCAGCAATACCTCGACGACGACCCCACGAAGATTTACCGACAGCGTATCTACGTGTTCACGGCAGACTACGAGGAAGATGCAATCCGGCTCGCTATTCATACTCCGGCTGACGTGGAGTCGCTGGTGGACGCGCACCTTGACCCGAGCAAGCTCGCGGGACTGACACCGGAGGACACCGTCAACCGACCCGGCTGCGACGTTTTCTGGCGCCGCCAGGCCAATCAGTTCCTGGGCGAAATGAAGCCCCGTGCGTGTTCTTTCGTCTCGCAGCGCAGCGGCAAGCGCATCATCATCGACGACGACCTGGTATTGACCGACAGCGAGATCTGGATCAGCGATCGCGCCGAGGACGAAGACGGCAACTACGTGTTCGGCAACAAGGCGGGGATTCCGCACAAGAATACCAAGGCACGGCGATTCGAATGCTGGATGGGCGTGCTTGAGAAAGACGGTGAAGAATGGACTTTCGACAGCGGTCTCGAGATGTGGGACCAGGGCGGCACGATCTGGATGACGACCGAGGAAGACGAGCCGCAGACCGTCGGCATAAAGATGCGCAACGTGGTCTGGCCAACCGGCAACAACCGCAACTCCCTGGTGCTCTATGCCTTGCGTGAAGGCGAGGATCGCGCTGTTTCCTACGTTTGGGGTGAGCCGGAGGCGACGCGGCTGGCGATGAATCTGCGCTGGATGCAGGTGAGCTGCACGCTCGCCGAATAGCGCTGCGTCAGCTGTCGAGCTGCCGAATGCGGGGTACGGTGACCTGCAGGATCGCGGCCGACAGCAGGTGCAGTGCCGCAATCATGATGAATACCGGCTCGTAACCGGAGCGTGCGATCATCCAGCCTGCCACGATGCCGAGCACGCTGCCGCCAAGGCTGCCGACTGCGCCGAACAGCCCCCATACAGTAGCAACCTTGCTGGCGGCGAACAGGTCTGTCGGTAGCGTAAAGAACACCGATTGTTTGCCCTGGATAGCGAACATGCCGAAACAGATCAATGCCAGCGCAACGAACGCGGAGTCGACGTACACCGCTGCTGTCGTGGCGAGCACCAGTACCGCGCCGAGCCAAATGACGGCTTTGCGCGCGAAGTCGATGGACTTGCCCTGCTGGACGATGCGGCTACTCAGCCAGCCGCCACCCAACGCGCCGAGATCCGCCGCCGCCCATGGCAGCCAGGCGAATAACGCAATGTCATACAGGTCGAAGCCGCGCGCGTCGACCAGGTACTGCGGCAGCCAGAACAGGAAGAAATAGAACGGGAAGTCGCTCACGAAGCGTGCGGCAAGCAGGCCCCAGAACTCCCTGTGTTCGAACAGGCTCGTCCAGCGTTCCTTGCCAAGCTGTTCTGACCGTTCCGCGAGGATCAGTTGCTTCTCAGCGACGGTGATGGCGGGATGATCCTCGGGCCGGTAGTACCAGCGTTGCCATAGCCACACCCAGACCAGGCCAAGAAGGCCGGGCAGGATGAATGCCCACTGCCAGCCGAGTGTTGTCATGATCCACACTGTGGTGGGCGGCGTGATAATTGCGCCAAGGCCCGCGCCGAGCATGAATATGCCGACGGCTGTAGCACGCTCACGGGCAGGAAACCACTCGGCGACGGCTTTGGTGGCGGCCGGAAAGTTGGCCGCTTCTGTCAGTCCCAACGAGATACGTAGCGCCAGGAAGCTCCACAGGCCGCGGCCAAGCGCATGCACAATGGTCGAAAGGCTCCAGAGCAGGGCAGCGATACCGAATGCCCGCTTGGTGCCCAGGCGATCGATCACCGGGCCGGCCAGAAGCTGGCCAATACCGTAAGCGAACAGGAAGCCGCTGGTAATCAAGCCGTAGTCGGTGTCCCCGATCGCGAAGAGGTCGCGGATGACCGGGGCCACAACGCCAAATACAGAGCGATCGACGTAATTGATCGTCGTTATGACAGCCAGAAGGATCGCAATGCGCCAGCGCAGTGCCATGTCAGCCGCACGCCACACCGGCGGCGCGGTGCCCTGGCACGGAATCGAGTGATTTCGGGCTCAATGAATCGGGCTCACATGGTCACGTGATCGTCATAAGTTACGGAAAAGGCGTGCTCATTAGGTATTTAAGAGATAATGATATAATATTGGAACAAATCAATGAACACCGCCGCCCAGTCGGCGGCATTTCCTAGCGAAACGATAATGGCTGGAAGAGATTTGGCCACCCAGGGGGGGACTCTACTAATGTCCAAACAATCAAGGTCTTTGTTCAGCATGCTTGTGAGTGGCGGCCTCGTGTTCGTCGCCGCGGCTTTCCTGCAACCCTCGTCAGCATTCGCGCAGGGCGCGACAGCCGACGCGGACTCCGGCGATACACTGGACGAGATCATCGTCACGTCGCGAAAACGTGAAGAGAATCTGATGGAGATTCCGGTTTCGGTGAGCGTCGTCGATGCTGACTTCATCGAGAGTTCGAATCTGCTTTCTGTTGCGGATATCGCCGCTGTGACGCCGGGATTCAAAGTCAACAATGCGTTCGGCCGGCAGGGTGATCGGCCGGTGATGCGGGGCGTCTCAGGAATCGATACCAGCATCGAGCTCGCGGGTTACTTCGTCGACGGCGTTTATGTGTCCGGCACGTTGTCGAGTTTCGACCTTGATTCGATGGAACGCGTCGAAGTCATTCGCGGACCGCAGTCAGCCACATTCGGGCGGCGCACGTTTGCGGGGGCTGTGAACTACGTAACGCAGCAGCCGACCGAAGAAACGAAATTCAGTGTTCGGGCCGAACTTGGCAGCAACTCGCGCCAGGTGCTCGCCGCAACTATGTCGGGCAAGGCGGGTATCTGGGGATACCGAGTGAACGCACGAAGCTACTCGTACGATGGCGATTTTTCGAATACGCTGGCGAACGGACCCGACAACATCGGCTCGGAAGAGACGTTGAGCGGCAATGCCACCCTGTACATCACACCGTCGGACGAAACGACAATCCAGATCAATGCGCTCTATGCTGATGACGACGACGGGCAGTACGGCATCGTTCTGCAGCCATCGTCAGACAACAACTGCACGTTCCCGAATCCGCCGCCATCGACGACCAGTCGTGAGTACTACTGCGGCGTCGTGCGTGACGATGTACCAGTGTCACTGGGCGGTGTCCTCAGAGACGATCAATATGGCGTGCAGCAGGAACGCTTCCGTAGCTTCGTCAAAGTCGATCACGATTTTGGCGACGTCGGTTTGCGGTGGATTTCGTCGTACAACACGAACAACTACTATGCGGGACAGGACCAGACCTTCGGCGGGATACAGTCCGAGTTCAGTTTCGGGGCGTTTCAGGCCCTACCGTCGGTCCCGGGCGGCTTTCACAGCTTCAGTGCCAGTGAGACCGAAGATTTTAGTCACGAGATCTGGCTGCGTGGCGATGCAGCCGACTCGAAGCTGATCTGGAGCGTCGGTGCATACTATTTCGACCAGGAAGTGATAGACACCGAAGACGACAACCCCAATGGTTTCGAAAATAAAGTAACGAATACGGCCATTATGGGCGTACTCGACTACGAGTTCTCGGACAAATTCACGGCTGGTCTTGAGCTTCGGTACGCTGAGGATGATGTTTCACAGAAACCCGACGGCTCCACGACGGTGTTCGATGAAACCTTTGACAGCCTGACGCACCGATTGACGGCATCATGGTTTATCGACGATCAAACGATGGCCTACTTCAATTGGTCAACCGGAACGTTGCCCGGCAGGTTCAACACCAATTCGGATCTGCCGCCCAATCTGATTCCGGTAGACGAAGGTGAGCTCGAGCAATTCGAGGTAGGACTGAAGAAGACCGTGAATGACCAGTTCGACTTCATTCTCGCGCTCTATACGCAGGAATGGACCGATCAGATTCGGAGTCAATTCATCATTATTAATGGCACCCCGACGAACTACCAGGCCAATCAGGGCACTACGGACTTCACCGGTCTCGAGGCTTCTGCCAACTGGTCCCCGATCAACAATCTGATGCTCTCTGCCGCGCTTTCCTTCAACGATTCCGAAGTCAACGATTTCATCTCCGATGACGCGACTGACATCGCGATCACGGGTGATGGTGACGTTTCAGGGGCACAGCTGCCGCTGTCCCCCGACAGGGAAGGCTATTTTGGCGTTACGCTGGATTCGCCTTTCAATAACGGACTGAATCTGCGTTCAAGGGTGGATGTAAGCTATCAGTCGTCACGGTATGCGCGGTTGACCAACCAGGCTGAAACCGGAAGCGAGACAGTAGTGAATGCAACCTTCACGTTGTCGAATGACGAAAACTGGCGAGTATCTTTGTGGGGCAGGAATCTGACCGACGAGCAAACGCCTGTTTCACTTCTGCGCTACGTCGAGGCCGACAGCTTCTTCTTCAGTGGGCGCGCGTTTGCGCTGACGCCGCGCCCCGGTCCGGAGTATGGCGTTACGTTTACATACGACATCCAGTAAACAGCGTCGAAAGCGACACTGGAAGCCGGGCCTCGTGCCCGGCTTTTTTTACCCGGGTTGAGAACGTCAGCGTTCGGCAAATATGTCGACGGGGATGACATCGCCGCGGTTTATATACAACGCTTTCTGCCGGAAGAAGCGCGTGAGTCCGGGCGGCCCCATACGGGATGGGCCCATGCCTGACATATTGAAGGCACTTTTACACGCGTCGAAGATCATCGTGGTCATGCCTGCGTCGTTCACACTGACGCCACCGACGTTGAGCTGCGTCGCGACGCGCAGCGCGTCCTCTTCGCTTGCACCGAAGACGGCGCCGGAGAGTCCATAGCGGCTGTCGTTTGCGAGCGCGATAGCTTCCTGCTCGGCCGAGAAGCGCATTACGGGCATCACTGGGCCGAATGTCTCTTCGGTCATGACCTTCATCGTGTGATCTACGTTACTCAGCACGGTCGGTGCGATGAATTTGCCGCCGTCGTGATCCAGGACCTCACCGCCAGTGTGTGCAACGGCACCCTTTTCGTAAGCGTCCTGCAGATGGGTCGCAATGATGTCCGCCTGATGCGCGAAGATCAGTGGCCCGATAATTCCTTTGTGGGCATCGGGGTAGCTCAACTCGACGGCCGCCGCTTTTTCACTCAGGAGTGTCACGAACTCATCGTGCTGGGACTCGTGTACGTAGATTCGCTCGAGCGACTGGCAGGCCTGTCCCGTCGCTGCAACCGAAGCCCGCAGTATTGCCGTTGCGGCGCGTTCGAGGTCCGTGCCTTGTAGCAGCACAACAGGATCTTTCCCACCGAGTTCGAGGAACGCAGGGATGAACGCATCCGCAGCCGCCCTGGCAACGACCTTGCCCGTCGCGACGCTACCCGTGAACGCAACGACGTCGACGTGTTCGATCAGGGCAGCGCCGCTGCGGCCGTCGCCAGATACGAATCGCAGTACTTTGTGCAGCTCCGGCACAGCCGCGATGGCGTCGCTCACCGGGGCCGCAAAACGCGGCGTGACCTCGCTCGGCTTGATGATGGCAGCACAGCCCGCCAGCAATGCGGGCACCGCGTCGATAAACGACAGCAGTAGAGGGAAATTCCACGGACTGATTGCACCGAGCAGCGGAAAGGGCTCGTGCTGCTGTCGAATGCCTACGTCGGGCATGGTCGTGGCGGGCCGTTCCTGATGCTGCACCAGGCCAGGCGCCTGCTCGCACCAGCGATCCACCGAGCGCAGCAAGCTGTCGAGCTCGCCCTGGGCCAGCGCATGCCGGCCTGTATCGATGCTGAGGGCCCCGACGATCGCATCCGCGTTGTCCTGCAGTGCGGCCTGCCAGCGCTGCAACACTGCGATGCGCCCGTCGATGCCGGCGTCGCGCCAACCGGGTTGATTGGCGCGCAGTTGTTCAGACAGCTGTGCGATCTTTTCGGTCGTTGCGACGGAAATCTCGTAATCGAGCTCGCCCGTCCGTGGATTTCGGACCTGCAGAGTGTCACTCATTGCCTTCGACATCCTCGATGAAGTGGTTTAGTTCGCCGGCGGCTTCTCTCGGGAACGCATTGAGAAAGCCCTGTCCCCACTGCAGGTACTCTGCGTAGCGTCCGTTTCTTATGAGCGGCTGCGCACGTTTCGTCTCGTCGAAGCAGATGTCGTTGATGTTCATTACGAACAGTGGATGCTCGAGTTTCTTCAAGCGCTCATTGTAAGTCGGAACGTAGGCGAAGGCCGCACGGTGGCCCCACTCGTAGGCATCCCCCGCACGCAGATTTTCTGCGTACGAAGCAGCCAACATCTCGAGTGTAACTCCCGGTCCGCGATGCTGCATGGCACGTTCCCAGTTGATGCGGAATCGGCTCCCTTCTTCATCAAGCGGTATCGGGTCGAAATAGCTGGCCATGGCGGTCTGCTCGCTGGCGCTGTAGACCGGCGCAGAGATGTTGACCACCGAAGCGACGTCCTGTGGGCGAGAGTGAATCATCTCCAGCGCTACCATGGAACCTGTGTGATAGCCGATGAGATGCACCGGCGTGGAAACCAGCGCATCGACTGCGTGCCACGCGCTCTGCGCATAGTCCTCGACAGTTACCGGAGGTTCGACGGGTGGCAGATCGGATTCACCATGCCCGGGGTTGTCGGGAGCGACAACGGCTCGATCCAGCGCAAGGTAAGGCATGACGTCTGCAAAGTCGCGGCCAGATTTCGGGCTCATGTGCAGACAGACGATCGCGGCCTTGTCGGCTCGAGCCGGCCTGGCAACACGAGCATGAATCTGGCCAAAAGGACCGTCGACAAAAGTGCGTTTGACCTGCAAGAGCATGAGCTACTGTCCGAGATCCTCCACGAGCAACTGATTGAGTTCGACGACGAAACCGTCCGGGTCGATCAGGATGCTGACCATGACCGGGATTTTGCCGTCTCCGTCGTAGGAGGGGTATTCAACACGCACCGGTTCACGCAGAACCCGGACGCGATTGACTGAGCGCGCTCTGGCGAACGTCGCGGCCAGGTCTTCGGCATTGAACAACAGCACCATGCTGCCGGTGCTGAAGGGTTCGTCGCCCTGGTTGTGCGCGGGACGCACAGGCTTCAGGTATTCCAGCAACCCCAGCACCCCGACGTAGTCGTCATTGGCGCGCAGAAACACGAGACGCGAGGCACGGTCCGACTCGTCCACACTCGCTGCATCGCGCGGCGAGCGGATTTCATTGTCGTAGATCACCTCCATGCCCAGTGCGTCGCGATAGAACGCGAGTGACGCGTCCAGGTCGCGGACGATAAGCGTGGTCCGCCGCAGATCGATTGGCACACGATCCTGCTCCGGCACCGGGCCGGCCGCGGAGATCGACGCGCCTAGAACCAAAAGCAGAAAGAGCGAGCATTTTCGCATTGTGTGTCCCCCCAGGCCCGCAGCAGACGGCGGCGCCTCCCGCTAAAGGGTATTTTGTTATATCATTATGCCATCTTAGCTGATTTCGGTGGCGAGGGGGAATTCGCATGGCAAAGAATGCACCGACCGTTGCGCGCGTCGATAGCGAGGTCTTTCTCGTACTGGCTTTCGATGCAGAAGGCAGTGCAGACACACGCGACCGTGAACTCGAAGGGCACCTCGACTACGTCGAGTCGCACTGCAACGACTATCTGGTATGCGGCCCACTTCGCCAACCCGGTCAGCCGGCACTCGTCGGTAGTTTCTTTCTGGTCGCGGCGAAGGACGAAGGCGCGGCTCGCAGACTCGTCGAAGGTGACCCTTACGTACAATCAGGCGTGTACCGCGAAATCAGCGTGCATGCCGCAACAGCGGCCGCGGGCAGGTTCATGGGCGGCGTGATCTGGGAGTCGGCGGAAGCCATTCGTGCCGTGGCTTCATGAAGTCAGCCCTCTTGTATTTGCTGGTCATGCTTGCGCCGTTGCTTCTTGCCCGGCCGGCGCCTGCCGAGTCGCTGGTCCGTTCGGGTTATCAGGAAGCCGTATTCAGCGTGCGCGATGCTGGCGGGTATGCGGACTTTTTCGGCGAAGTCGGTGGCTGGGAAAGGTTGCACGAAGGGCCTGTTGCGCGGGAGCTGCTCCGATCATGGGGGCTGCCCGAGCAGGCTAGCGGGTTTGAAATCGTCGTTGGCAATCCGGGCACCACGCGCGGTTATGTGCGACTCGTGCAGTTCCTCGGTGTGCAGCAGCGGCAGATTCGCTCGAATGCGCAGAGTTGGGATACAGGCGGTTTCTTTGACGTCAACGCGCGCGTCCTCGACATGGAATCCCAGTTTGTCGCGCTGCAGGCGCGCGACTGGCAAGCGGCCAGCGATCCCGTGCAGTTCAGCTTCGGCCCGTTCGTGGTTGAAGAATGGCTCGCGCGAGGACCCGACGGTATCGTGCTGGCGCTGATCGAGAGAATCGAACCGCCGCTGGAGGGTTGGCCGCACCTCAGGCAGGTTAGCCGCCTGTTCAATGCGACGCAGGTTGTTTCCGATATCGAAGCGGCCAAACACTTCTACATCGAGCAACTCGGTTTCAAGGTGTACCTGGAGAACCGGGGCACGAGCACGGAACCCGGGCTAAACGTGCTCGGCATGCCGCACAATATCGCGACGCAAGCGGAGCGTGTGGTTTACATTTTGCACCCGGACGCGGTCAATGAAGGGTCTGTCGAGCTGCTGCAATTCGAGGGTCTTCGCGGTGCCGATTTTTCGGCGCATGCGGTGCCGCCGAACCTGGGGATCCTGATGTTGCGATTTCCGGTTGCCGATATCGACGCGTTCGCCGCTCTCGTCAAACGCGAGAACATCGAGGTGGCGATGCAACCTACCCGCGTTGAGCTCGCACCTTACGGTCACGCGAGACTCATGGCCGTCCGCGGACCAGAGGGTGTTTGGCTGGAATTTTTTGAATTGGAATAGCTCCGAGCTGCAACAGCGACGAGCGGAGAACGAAGATGACTTATCTGTTTCTGAAGTGGGCACACATTATCGCCATGGCGTACTGGCTGGGCGGAGAGTGGGGCGTGTTCAACGCTTCTCGTCCGATCACCAACGCCAAGCTCAGTCTCGAAGAGCGCCGACGGCACATGGAAACGGCTTATCGCATTGATATCCTGCCGCGCACCGGCATTATTCTGTTGCTGCCGCTCGGTCTGCACATGGGCGCTATCGCAAATTTCCATCCGCTCGACGGTGCGTGGATCTGGGGCATGTGGATTTTCGTTGCCGGATGGCTCGCCATCACGTTTTCTGCATTCGTCCATCGCGGCACCGATCGCGGCGTCAAGTTGACGAAGATCGACGAGTCGTTTCGCTACGTCGTCGTCCCGCTCCTGATCGGTTTTGCCATCTACTCGCTGGTGACGAAGTGGCCCTTTCCCCAGGGGTGGTATGCGGCGAAGGTCGGGCTCTACGGGATTGCCCTGATCATCGGTCTGATGTTGCGCTTCATCATGCGCCACTGGGTCATGCTGTTTCGCCAGATTGCGGAAGGTCCGAATCCGGCCGCCGAAGCGCGCCTGGACAAGGAACTGGCTTTCGGACGCGGGCTCGCGTACGTTTACTGGGTCGTCATAAGCACGGTCGCCCTGTTTGGTGTGTTCAAGGGCGCCTTGCTGATCTAGCCCCAATAACGAGAAGAATATGGCATCGAATTACGCCGAATTCCGCTTCGGCTGGCCGGTAGTTTTCGCCTCAGCGATCGGAATCGGCCTCGGCATGTCGCCGCTGCCGTTCTACACCATCGGCGTCTTCGCGGCGCCCTTTATCGCGGATTTTGGCTGGACGGCGGGGCAGATCTTCTTCTGTTTCCCGATCTTCACGTTTGCCGCTCTGTTCATGAGCCCGCTGATCGGACAGCTCAGCGACAGGTTCGGTGCCAGACCCGTCGCGCTGGTATCGCTGGTGCTGTTCTCGCTGACGATGATGTCGTTCTCGCTGATGAACGGCAATCTCTACTACTACTATTTCACCTGGTTTCTTCTCGCCGTGACCGGCGCCGGGACGCTGCCCATTACGTGGACGAGAGCCGTCACGAGCTGGTTTTTCAAGAAACGCGGTCTCGCGCTGGGGTTCTCGCTTATCGGCACCGGCCTGTTCGGAGTGATCGCCAAGCAGTACGCCTTCTGGCTCATCGAGCTCGTTGGCTGGCGGTGGGCGTACGTCGGGGTCGGGGCGCTGCCGCTGGTGGTCGCGTTTCCTGTTGCTCTGCTGTTTTTTCGCGACGCTTCCGATCCCAAGGTGGCCGACAAGGTCGCCCGCATGGTGCGCGAGGACGTGAAGCCGAAGGTCTCCTACGGCGGGTTGACGCTCGGTAAAGCCGTGAAGGACTGGCGGTTCTGGCTGCTCGCCTACGCGTTCGTGCCGATCTCCTTCGCGGTCGGCGGTCCAATACCGAACATGGAGACGATCATGGGCAACAAGGGATTCTCGCCGGCCGAGGCCGTGGATCTCGCGAGCCTGATCGGTTTTGCCGTCATCGTCGGTCGCGTCGCTGGCGGCTACATCATCGACCACTTCTGGGCGCCCGCGGTCGCGGCCATCATCCTGTCGCTGCCGGCGGTTGCGACCTTCATGCTCGCGCAACCCGAGTACGGATTCTGGTTCGCCGCCATTGCGATCTTCATTCTGGGCATGGCGGCGGGCGTCGAGTACGACCTCATGGCCTACCTGACATCGCGGTACTTCGGCATTCTGCATTATGCGGCGATCTACGGCGCGCTATACGGTTTCTTCGCGCTGGGTGCGGGTCTCGGGCCCTTTGTCTTCGGCTGGTCGTTCGACGTAACCGGCAGCTACGACAAGATCCTTCTGATTTCGTCGGCCCTGTTCCTCGCCGGATCGCTGCCTTTGCTCCTGCTCGGCAAGTACCGCGACTACGAAGAGCCGCTGTCCGCGGCCGATGCGAACGAGACTTAGGGCCGCTACATTTCGACGATCTCGACGAGTGTCCCGTCAGGCGCCCTGAGCGTTCCGGCGCGCCTGCCGTCGTAGATGCAGGAGTCATGAACGGCCGGTGGCGTAATCCAGAGGTCCGCGTTACGCGCTTCGATTGCATCGAAGTTAGGGTGAATTAAGGTACCGAGCGCTACTCCTTGCGGCAGTTCGCCATCGTAGTGCGGTCGGGTCGTCGCCTGCGGCGGATACTGGTCGAGTTCGAGAAACACATCGCGGCCGTGCACCATCGTCGAGATGACGTGCAGATCATCGACCGGCAGGCCGAACGCGTTCGCGAGCATCGTATAAACGATCTCTAGCTTGCGGCGACCGACTTCGAGGCCCGCGTGCTCGGCCAGCCAGTCGAGCGATGCATTCATGTCGGAGCAGGCGAGCACCAGGATGAACAGCCGATCGATAGGTGCTGCCGCGCGCGGCAGGTCGAACTCCGGCAAGTCATCGCGAATC
>JAAUYD010054980.1_pt1 | contig 82172 bp, 66 predicted proteins | sample 7278101 | NCBI WGS metagenome assembly JAAUYD01 (sample SAMN14350128, study PRJNA611818) | marine sediment metagenome | isolation source: surface marine sediment (0.6m) | place: French Polynesia: Moorea | collected 2018-08
ATCATCCCGGTCTCGCTGGCACCCGGCGTATCCGAGCATCGCAGCGAGCAATACCGCGCGAAAAACCCGCAAATGCTGGTGCCGTTCCTCGAGGTATTCGAGAATCGCCATTGACTGCGCGATGCCGAGCTCGCCGTCCTCGAGGAACGGCACCAGCATTTGCGGGTTTTTCGCGCGGTATTGCTCGCTGCGATGCTCGGATACGCCGGGTGCCAGCGAGACCGGGATGATCTCGTGATCCAGGCCTTTGAGATTCAACGCGATCCGGACGCGATAGGCCGCGGAAGAGCGCCAGTAGCTGTAGAGCCGAATGGTCACGTCCGCCTACGGTCCCGGGTAATGCTCTACGATCTGGTCGATCGTGCCGAAGATCGATTGGCCGACCGAATCGTCCATGCGGATCCGGATACGGTCTCCGAATTTCATGAAGCCGGTCGTCGGCTTGCCATCGGTGATCGTTTCGATCATGCGAATCTCGGCGATACACGAGTATCCGACACCGCCTTCCGCTATCGGTCTGCCCGGTCCGTCATCGAGTTTGTTCGAGATCGTGCCCGACCCGATCAGGCTGCCCGCGACAAGTGGCCGGGACTTCGCGGCATGTGCGATGAGCTGCCCGAAATGGAAGGTCATGTCGACGCCGGCGTCCGGCATGCCGAAGGGCAGATCGTTGAGCCAGGACTTTAGCGGCAGGTGCAGCTTGCCGTCTCGCCATGCGTCGCCGAGCGAGTCGGGCGTCACGGCAACCGGGGAAAACGCGCTCGACGGTTTCGATTGGAAGAAGCCGAATCCCTTGGCGAGCTCGCGCGGAATGAGGTTCCTCAACGACACGTCATTGACGAGCATGACGAGTTGTATGTGATCGAGCGCCGCGTCGGGCGAGACGCCCATCGGCACATCGTCGGTAACGACGACGATTTCTGCCTCGAAGTCGATGCCCCAGGCCTCATCGGCCATCGGGATGTTGTCACGCGGGCCAAGGAACGAATCGGAGCCGCCCTGGTACATCAGCGGATCCGTCCAGAAGCTCTCAGGAATTTCGGCTCCGCGTGCCTTGCGTACGAGCTCGACGTGGTTTACGTACGCTGAACCGTCGGCCCACTGATAGGCGCGGGGCAGGGGAGAAGCACAGGCCGTTTCGTCAAACGTATCGCCTTCACCGGCGTTAGCCCGGTCGGCCACAGCTTCGAGGGCCGGGCGTGCAGTGGACCAGTCGTCGAGGGCGGCCTGCAGCGTGGCGTAGCCTTCGGCAGCCAGACAGTGCCGCAAATCGTCGGACACGACGACGAGGCGGCCGTCCCGGCCGCCCTTCAGGGATGCAAGTTTCATGGTGCGGCAGGTTCCTCGTCGCCTGTGAATTCGAGTTCGTGCAGCCAGGCTGCGTGTCGGGGCGCCTTCTTCGTGCGGCTCCACTCCTCGAGCATCGCGGGCGCAACGCGCTTGAGCTCGTCGATCTGCTCCTGCGTGCAGGTATTCGCAACGAGTTCGAGTCGGTGACCGTTCGGGTCGAAGAAATAGATCGATTGGAAGATGCCGTGATTGGTCGGACCTACGACGTCGAGCCCTTCAGCCTCCACACGAGCTTTGGCAGCCAGCAAGGCGTCATAGTCCTCGACTTCAAAGGCTATGTGCTGCACCCATTCGGGCGTATTGTGATCACGGTCCATTTCCGGCCGGGTCGGAAGCTCGAAAAACGCGAGTACGTTACCCATACCGCAATCGAGAAAGACGTGCATGTATGGGTCGGGTTCCTTCGTTGACGGTACACGGTCCTCGGCAAACGCGACGGTAAATTCCATGTTCAGTACGCGCTGGTAAAACTCGACGGTTTCGCGCGCGTCCTTGCACCGATACGCCACGTGATGAATGCGCTTGAGTTCCATGTCTCGTCCTCAGGCTTCGGCGTTGACGACGCCGCGGGCGATCTGGTCGCGCTCGATCGACTCGAACAATGCCTTGAAGTTGCCTTCGCCGAACCCTTCGTCTTCCTTGCGCTGAATGAACTCGAAGAACGTCGGCCCAACCATGTTGGCGGAAAAGATCTGCAGCAACAAGCGCGGCTCGCCGTCTTCGGTCGTGCCGTCCAGCAGGATGCCGCGGGACTGCAACTCGTCGACGGGTTCACCGTGCCCGGGCAATCGCTCTTCGAGCATCTCGTAATAGGCGCTCGGCGGCGCGGTCATGAACTCGATGCCCTGTGCCTGGAGTGCGTCCCAGCAGGCGTACAGGTCGTCACAGGAAAAGGCGATGTGCTGGATGCCCTCGCCGTTGAATTCCATCAGGTATTCCTCGATCTGACCGGTGCCTTTCGATGCTTCCTCGTTGAGTGGGATTCGGATCTTCCCGTCGGGAGCGGTCATGGCTTTGGACAGTAGCCCGGTGTACTCACCTTTGATATCGAAGTAGCGGATCTCGCGGAAGTTGAACAGGTCTTCGTAGTACTTTGCCCAGTACTCCATGCGGCCGCGGTAGACATTGTGCGTCAGGTGGTCGATGACCTTGAAACCGCAACCCTGGGGGTGACGATCGACGCCGTCGACGAAGTTGAAATCGATGTCGTAGATCGACGAACCGTCTTCGTAGCGATCGATGAGGTAGACGGTCGCGCCGCCAATGCCCTTGATCGCCGGTAGCCGCAGTTCCATGGGCCCGGTCGGAATCTCGACAGGTTCCGCACCCTGCTTGAGCGCACGATCGTAGGCGAGGTGGGCGTCCCTGACCCGGAATGCCATGCCGCAGGCGCACGGGCCGTGTTCCCGCGCGAAGTACCAGGCCTTGCTCCTCGGCTCATTGTTGATGATGAAATTGATGTCGCCCTGGCGCCAGAGTCGTACGTCCTTGGAACGATGCTTCGCGACCTCGGTAAAGCCGAGCAGGCGGAACGCGCTTTCCAGTACGGCGGGGTCTGGGGAGGCGAATTCGACGAACTCGAAACCGTCGAGCCCCAACGGATTGTCGAACAGATCGGCCATCACGGAGTCCTCAGTTCTACTGTAAATCTTTCTTCGACATTATGCGCGCATCTCTCGAAAATCGTGTTCTAATAGCGACACAAAACCCAAAATATTGAAACAATTGTTTCAAAACGTGGTCACTGTCCCCTTTTTTCGGGGGGGACAGTGACCAGGTTTTTGGAGGGCATCATGAAGTTGAGCCGTACAGACCGCCTTCTGCTTGCCGAGTTGCAGCGCGATACGACCCGCAACCAGAGCGAGCTCGCCGAGATCGCCGGCATGTCACGCACCTCGTGTTGGCGGCGTATACGCGATTTCGAGGACGCGGGAGTTATCGAGCGGCAAGTGGCCTTGATCAACCCAAAAAAGGCCGGTTTCAACCTCGAGGTACTGCTGTTCGTTGCGATGACCGAGCACAGCGACGAGAACCGCAAGAGCTTCGAGCGGCACGTCTCGCTGTTGCCGGAAGTCATGGAGTGTTTCTCGGTGTCCGGTGACCGCGACTACCTGTTGCAGGTCATCGCGAAAGACATGGAAAGTTACAACGGTTTTCTGAACGCCCAGATCCTGCGGCACAAGGCCGTGCAGTCCGCGAGCTCGACGTTCGTCCTGCGCCGTGTCAAATACTCCACGGCTTTGCCCATCGAATCAGTCGGCCAGTAACAGCGTGATCGAGAGCCCGTCGCACGTGATGCTGCCGCCATCCTGAAGCGACGCCATCCCGCTGGAGAAAGCGACTCGCCACCCGACGGTGCCTGGCAAGCGCAGCACACGCTCTTCACGGTGACCGTTGATCGCGATCGCCAGCGCTTGATGCTCGCCGTCGCCGCGTTCGCTCGTAATGACCACGGTAAACGCATGATTGTCCGCCCATTCATGGCTCTGCTTCGCTTCACCGGCGCTATTGAGCCATTTGATCGTGAACGTCTCGCCGTCGCGCTCGAGTTTGTCGTTCACGAAGTGCGGAATGCGCAACAACGGCTGTTCCCGGCGGAGGTGAACGAGCTCACGCACCTCGGCGAAGAAATCCGCATCGTGCTCGAGGCCCGACCAGTCGATCCAGCCCGTCTCATTGTCCTGAGCGTAGGCGTTGTTATTGCCGCCCTGTGAATTCCCGAACTCGTCACCGGCAAGCAGCAGCGGCGTGCCCTGCGAGAACAGCAGGGTGGCGAGCATGTTGACCCGCTGGCGCCGTCGCAACGCATTGATGCCCTCATCGTCTGTCGGGCCTTCTACGCCGTAGTTGTAGCTGAGGTTGTGCGAATGACCGTCGCGGTTGTCTTCGCCGTTCGCCTGGTTGTTTCGCTCGTTGTAGCTGACGGTATCCATCAGCGTGAATCCGTCGTGCGCGGTGATCAGGTTGACACTCGCCAGCGGTGGCCGACTGGTGTGGTCGAACAGATCCGCCGACCCGTGGAGGCGACGTGCAAGCTCCCCGGCCGTATTGGCGTCGCCGCGCCAGAACGCGCGCACGGCATCGCGATACCGATCGTTCCACTCGGCCCAGCGCGGAGGAAAACGGCCAAGCTGATAGCCGCCCGGACCGGGGTCCCAGGGTTCGGCGATCAGCTTGACGCCGCGTAGCGCCGGCAAGTTGCTGATCTCGGCCAGGAAAGGGTGCGTTGGGGTAAAGCCATCGGCGCGCCGCCCGAGGATCGTGGCGAGGTCAAAGCGAAAGCCATCGACCTCCATGTCGGTTGCCCAGTAGGCGAGGCTGTCGAGAACGAGCTTTCTGGCGCGCACGTGATCAATGTTGAACGTGTTGCCGCAGCCTGTGTCGTTGATGTAGCGGACATGCGCGTTCGACTCCGTGCGGTAATAGCTGCGGTTATCGATTCCGCGGAAACTCAGCGTAGGACCGAATTGGTCGCCTTCGCCGGTATGGTTGTACGCCACGTCGAGAATGACCTCGAAGCCCGCATCGTGCAGTGCGCGAACCATGTCGCGAAACTCGCCGATCGGATCGTCCGCCGCAAAGCGCTGCATCGGCGCGAAGAAAGAAATGCTGTTGTAACCCCAATAGTTGCTGAGGCCGAGCCGATGCAGGTGCTGCTCGTCGATGAATGCATGTACAGGCTGCAGCTCGATTGCCGTGACCCCGAGCGCCTTAAGATGCGCAAGAACCTCCTTGTTCCGCATACCGGCAAATCGGCCGCGATCGGCTTCGTCGACGGCAGGATGACGCATCGTGTAGCCACGCAGGTTGCATTCGTAGAAGACGGTCTCGCGCCAGGGAATGCCCAGCCTCTCAGGCTTTGTGCCACCGTTGGTGTCGTGCACCACGCACCTGGGTATAAAGCGAGCGCTGTCGGCGGTGTTCTTCCGGAGTGTGCCACTGTCATTAATGTAGTCGAGAACGGCGAGGTCCCAGACGAACTCGCCGTCGAGGGCCCGTGCATACGGGTCGATCAGAAGCTTCGAAGGATTGCAGCGAAGCCCCTCGTCCGGTTCCCACGGACCATGCACGCGGTAGCCGTAGCGTTGGCCGGCCTTGCAGCCCGGCAGGTAGCCGTGCCAGACGCCCCTGTCGCAGCCCGGTAAGTCGATGCATTCGGTCTGATGGCCATCGGTGTCGAACAGGCACAGCTCGACCCGTTCGGCGACCGTCGAGTAGATCGCGAAATTCGTGCCGTCGGTATCAGGTGAGGCACCGAGCCGCTCGGGATCGCCAGCGTGCATCAGGTACCGTCGAGAATAATCGGGTCCAGGTTCCAGATGTCCTCGTTGTAGTCACGCATCGTGCGGTCGGTCGAGAAACGCCCGGACGATGCCGAGTTCAGGATACTCATGCGCGTCCAGCCGGCACGATCACGGTAGGCGTCGGCGGCGCGTTCCTGCGCGTCCACGAAACTGCGAAAGTCGGCTGCCGTCATCCAGAGATCTGATGGCTCGCGAATCGACTGCAGGATCGAATCGAACACGCCGGGCTCGAAGCGATTGAAGTGGCCGCTTTCGAGCATTTCCATGACGCGCTTGAAATCGTCGTCTGCGTCGATGATTGCAGATGGGTCATAGCGGCCTCGGAGCTCGGCGATCTCCTCGACGGTGAGCCCGAACAGGAAGAAGTTCTCCTCCCCGACCGCTTCGCGGATCTCGACGTTCGCGCCGTCGAGTGTGCCGATCGTAACCGCGCCGTTCATCATGAACTTCATGTTGCCGGTACCGCTTGCCTCCTTGCCGGCCGTCGAGATCTGCTCTGAGAGATCGGCCGCCGGGCAGATCAGCTCCATCGCCGAGACGTTGTAGTCGGGATAGAAGATCAGCTGCAGCCTGCCTTCCATCGCCGGATCGGTATTGATGACCTGCGAAACATTGTTGATGCACTTGATGATTGCCTTGGCCATTACGTAGCCCGGCGCGGCCTTGCCACCGATGATGATCGTGCGCGGCACCGTGTCGTGACCGTCGCAAATACGGTCGTACAGGTACACCGCGTGCAACAGGTTCAACAGTTGTCGCTTGTACTCATGGATTCGCTTAACCTGCACGTCGAACAGGGTCGCGGGATTGACGACGAGGCCGGTTCGTTCCTGCAGGTTCCTTGCAAGCCGCGTCTTGTTCGTCTGCCGAACCTTGCGCCAGGCCTGCTGGAAGCTCGGGTCGTCGGCGAATTCAGCGAGCCTGCCGAGGTCTGTCAGCTCCGTTGTCCAACCGTCGCCTATCGTGTCGGTGATCAACGCCGCCAGCGGCTTGTTGCAGGCCGCCAGCCAGCGGCGCTGCGTGACACCGTTGGTCTTGTTGTTGAAGCGCTCGGGCCACATTTGGGCGAAGTCCCTGAACAGCCCCTCGCGCAACAGGCGCGAGTGCAGCTCGGCCACACCGTTCACCGAGAAGCTGCCGACAATCGCGAGGTAGGCCATGCGAATCATCGGTTCGGAACCCTCCCTGATCAGTGACATGCGTGCGATGCGATCGTTGTCGCCGGGCCAATGCTGACTGATCTCCACAATGAAGCGCGCGTTGATCTCGTAGATGATGTCCAGCACACGTGGCAGCAGGCGCCGGAACATCGACACGGGCCACATTTCGAGCGCCTCCGGCAACAGCGTATGGTTCGTGTACGCCATCGACTTTTGCGTAATCGCCCAGGCTTCGTCCCAACTGAGTTTGTGAACGTCGATGAGCAACCGCATGAGCTCGGCAACTGCAATCGCAGGATGGGTGTCGTTGAGCTGGAAGCAGTTCTTGGCGGCGAAATTCTCGAAGTTCTCGCCGTGGCGCGCGATCCAGTTGCGCAACAGGTCCTGCAGGCTGGCCGACGCGAGAAAGTACTGCTGTCGCAAGCGTAGTTCCTGGCCATTTTCCGAATTGGCGTTCGGATACAACACCATCGTGATGTTTTGTGCCTCGTTCTGGCTGGCAACCGCGTCGGCGTAGCTGCCCGCATTGAATTCCTCGAGGTCGAACGCGTCTGTCGCCGAGGCCGACCAGAGGCGCAACGTGTTCACGATGTCGTTCCGGTAACCCGGGATCGGGATATCGAACGGGACGGCGAGGACGTCCTGTGTGTCCGCCCACGCATGGCGGGTTACTCCGTTGTCGTCTTCGTAGACGACGCTGTGGCCGCCGAAGCGTACCGTCTGGGCGTATTCGATACGCTCGATCTCCCAAGGGAAACCCTCGCGCAGCCACGAGTCGGGTTCCTCGATCTGGTAGCCGTTCTCGATGCGCTGGTGGAACATGCCGTACTGGTAGCGGATGCCGTAGCCGATGACGGGCAGCGACAAGGTCGCGCAACTGTCCAGGAAGCAGGCGGCCAGCCGCCCCAGACCGCCGTTGCCGAGACCCGCATCCCGTTCGCTGTCGATGACGTCCTCTAGGTCGAGGCCGAGACGATTCAGCGCGTCGGACGTTTCGTCTTCGATGCCGAGGTTGAGCAGTGCGTTACGCAACAGCCGGCCCATCAGGAACTCGAGGGAGAGGTAGGCGGTGCGGCGCGTGTCGTCGCGCTGGGTTGCCTTGCGCGTTTGCGCCCAGCGTTCCATTAGCCGGTCTCGTGCGGCATACACCACGGCCTGGTACAGGAACGGCGATCTCACGTCGATCGTGCGTCGACCGAGCAAGCGGCCGAAATAGTGTGTGAAATCCTGGAGGATCGCGTCAGCGTCCATCGGCAGGTTCGGCGCCTGCAACAATTCGATACTGCCGGCTTTGGCCGACTTATCCGGTTTGGCGGACATGGATGGTTTCTCCCTCAGGCGTCTTCGTTACGCGGTGCAAGTATAAGCGTAGCCAGAGGCGGCAGCGAAAGACGCAGTGAACTGTTCCAGCGGTGGTGTGGCGTGTCGTCAGCGAACTGGACGGCGGGATCATGGTTACTGCCGCCATACACTGCGGCGTCCGTATTGATCAGCACGTCGTATGCACCGGGATGGGGCACGCCGATTCGGTAGTCGTCGCGCAAAACCGGCGTCAGGTTGCAAACGCAGATGATGAAGTTTCCGGACCTGTCTCTGCGCAGCCAGCAGAACACGCTGTTCGCGCGGTCGTCGAGGTCGATCCACTCGAATCCGTCGCCGGTGAAGTCGATCTCGTGCATCGCGGGTACGGAACGGTAGGTCCGATTCAGATCCCGGACAAGCGTCTGCACACCCTGGTGCGGTGCAAACTCGAGCAGGTGCCAGTCCAGCGAGTGGTCGTGATTCCATTCGTGCGACTGCGCAAATTCCGCGCCCATGAACAACAGTTTCTTGCCGGGGTGTGCAAACATCGATGCGTAGTATGCACGCAGGTTTGCGAAACGCTGCCATTCGTCACCGGGCATGCGGCCGAGAATCGAACGTTTGCCGTGCACGACTTCGTCATGCGACAGCGGCAGAACGAAGTTCTCGTTAAAGGCGTACACAAGGCCGAACGTCATCTTGTCGTGGTGATACTGACGGTGCACGGGATCTTCCTGCATGTAGGCGAGCGTGTCGTGCATCCAGCCCATGTTCCACTTGTACGTGAAGCCGAGTCCGCCATTTTCGATGGGCCGGGATACGGCCGGCCATGCAGTCGACTCCTCGGCATGCGTCGTTGCACCGTGGGCATGCGCCTCGATGTTGAGCTGCTGCAGAAACTCGACGGCTTCGAGATTTTCGTTGCCGCCTTGCTCGTTCGGTATCCATTCACCGTCTTCGCGCGAGTAGTCGAGGTACAGCATCGATGCCACGGCATCGACGCGCAGTGCGTCAATGTGGAACTCCTTGATCCAGCAAAGCGCGCTGCCGAAAAGGTAGTTGCGAACCTCGCGTCGGCCATAGTTGAAGACCAGCGTGCCCCAGTCGGCGTGTTCGCCCTTGCGCGGATCTTCATGCTCGTAGAGCGCGGTGCCGTCGAATCGACGTAACCCGTGTTCGTCCTTCGGAAAATGAGCGGGGACCCAGTCGACGATGACGCCGATGCCCGCCTGATGCAGGGCATCGACGAGATAGCGGAAATCGTCGGGTGATCCGAAACGCCAGGTAGGGGCGAACAGCCCGATCGGCTGGTAGCCCCAGGAGCCGTCGAACGGGTGTTCGGTGACCGGCAGGAACTCGACGTGGGTGAAGCCCATTTCGGTCACGTACTCGACGAGCTGTCCGGCAAGGTCACGGTAACTCAGCCAGGTATCGCCATCGCCGCGCCGCCATGAGCCCAGATGGACCTCATAGATTGACATCGGCTCATCGAGCGACGGATTGACGTCGCGGCCGGCCATCCAGTCGTCGTCCCGCCAGGTGTAATCGGACGCATAAACGATGGAGGCGTTGCCCGGCGGTGGCTCGTGCGCCGCCGCGAAAGGGTCCGATTTAATGGGCAACAGATTGCCGTCGCGATCGGCCATCTCGAACTTGTACTTGTCGCCGTGTCCGACGCCCGGAATGAAAATCTCCCATATCCCGTTGCCCGGATGCAGGCGCATACCGTGCCGGCGGCCATCCCAGTCGTTGAAGCTGCCGACGACGCTGACGCGAGACGCATTGGGTGCCCAGACCGCGAAGCGTGTACCTTTGATGCCGAGGTAGCAGCGCAACTGGGCGCCGAGTTTTTCGTAGATCTCGCGGTCGGATCCCTCGCCGAGCAGGTACAGATCCATCTCGCCAAGCGTCGGCGGAAAACGGTAAGGGTCTTCCGAGAGGTAGCTGTCGCCCGACGGCAGCATGACGCGAAACTGGTAGCGTCGAAGCCTGGGCGGCAGTGTCGCGACGAACAGGCCGTCGTCATGAATGCGTTCCGCTTTCGCGATTTCGTCGCCACGGGCATCGACGAGGACGACCTTGCTGGCCTGAGGCTGGAGCGTACGAACGACACGCTTGCCATTGGCGCGGTGTGGGCCGAGCAGGGCGAACGGGTCGCCGTGGCGGCCGGCAATGAGCAGGTCGAGCGCGTCACGTAGATTAGATTTCTTAGACGTCATACATTTCCGTAATGGTTTGTCGCGCCGACCGTCGCCAGTCGAAGCGCATAGCTGCGGCCGCCTTGCGCATCGCCTGCCAGTCGTCCGCCTCGGTTTCCCTGAATTCCAGCGCCTGTTGCACCGTACCGATGAAGTCCACAGCCTGCTCGAACGGCGTGTGCCCCGTGAACACAAAGCCGGTCACACGATTCTCGACCGTGTCTTGCAACCCGCCGGTGCCGTGCACGACGCAGGGGACGCCCACGCGCATCGACAGCATCTGGCTGATACCGCAAGGCTCAAAACCCGACGGCATGAGGAACAGGTCTCCGGATCGATACAACGGTGCCGCCAGCGTCTCCGAATAGCCGCGCAGAAGAATGAGATTGTGTGAGTGTCGCGCGACGTCGAACATCTGACGCTCGAGTTCCGCGTCGCCGCTGCCCAGCAGGATCAGCAGGCTGTCCGGCCCGAGGTCGTGAAGCAAATGCTCGAGCGCTGTGCGGCCGTCCGGCATGCGGTGCAGGAAGAGTGCCGCCTTTTGCGTGACAAGCCGACCGATGCTGACCATCACGTGCTTCGGCCTGCGCTTAGGCAGCGCGGCGAGCCGCTCGGCGGCCAGCGCATGAACGTCACGATGACTTCCCTCGTTCATCCAGGCTTCCGCCTGCTCACTCATCATCTGCACGACCCGCGACCAGGCCGGTTTTCGGCCGCGCTTGCGCGGATATTCGCAGCCGTTGAGGATGCCACTGAGGCGGCCCTCGGACGCGACACGCTGCAGGTCCGCCTCGAGGCCCTCACCACCGATGAAGCCGTGAGCATGATCACTCGGCCTGCATATCTCCTCTGCATACGTGGGTGATACGGTGCTGACGTGGTCGGCCAGCCGAATCGCGGTCGCGAGAGGATTGACGCAATCGGCATAGCGCAAGTCGCGCGCTTGTGCCAGGTCGATGCGCAGACCCGGAAACCAGGCTTCGAGCGAAGAGTCGTTACCGGCAAACGGCCGGATGCCCTGGTACGCGAGATTGTGAATCGTGAAAACCGTGCGCAACTCGCGCAGCGCCGCAAACCGCGGGTCGAACTCCCGCAGCAGGAAATAGAAGCCGGTATGCCAATCGTGCAGGTGCAATACGTCGGGCAGAGCGTTGCCGGACTCGAGCCAGGCCGCGAGCGTTGCGCCGAACATTGCAAATTTGCTCGCGTCCGTCGCAAACGGCTCGTTCGCCGCGTCGTCGCAATAGATGCGTCCGTTGCCCTGCGGCGAGAAATTCGGGTGCTCGAACACGATGTTTCGGACGGGATCGTTGTTACCCGGTACCTCATAGACATCCACGAGTTCCTCGCGCCCGCGAAAAGACACCGCTACGGTCCCGCGCTCTTCGGCCCCGTCCCGTTCGTGGAAGGCACCGTACGAGGGGGTGACGACCGTCGCGTGCCAGCGGAGCCGGGTGAGCGCAATCGGCAGATCGTGGACGACATCGGCTACGCCACCGACCTTGCCGCCCGGTAACGCCCCGTTTTCCGCCGCTGCGAATATGACGCTGCGCTTGCTGATATCGTCCTGCCTCGTTATCTCGTGTAGTGCAATTGCTGACCGAGCAGCTCCGGCGTAACGAGTGTGATGCCTTTTTTGGTGACGCGGAAACCGCGCGCGCGGTCGGCATCGCGATCCATACCGATTTCCATGCCCGCCGGGATCTTGCAGCCGCGATCGATGATAGACCTGTGAATCCGGGCGCTTTCACCGATATGCACGTCGGGCAGAATCACCGAGTCCGTAACCTCCGCATAGGAATGCACGTAGCAGTTGGAAAATACCAGCGAGCCACGCACCACGGATCCCGAAATGACACACCCTCCCGAAACGATAGATGAAATCGCCCGGCCCTGGCGGTCCGGCTGGTCGAACACAAACTTTGCCGGCGGTGCCTGTAGCTGGTGGGTCCAGATGGGCCACTCGTTGTCGTATAGGTTCAGCTGCGGCGTCACGGCGACGATCTCCATATTGGCCTCCCAGAAGGCGTCCAGCGTTCCGACGTCGCGCCAGTAGGCTCGTTCGCCCGTTTCGGGATCGCGGAATGGATAGGCATAGACGCGGTACTTGTCGATGATGGACGGGATCACATTGCGCCCGAAGTCGTGCTGTGTGTCCATCGAGTCGGCATCGCGAATGACCTGCTCGTAGAGAAACTCGGTGTTGAACGCGTAGTTGCCCATCGACGCCATGCACATGTTGGGATTGTCGGGCAGCGGATTCGGTTTTTCGGGCTTTTCGTCGAAACCGATGATGCGGCCCGACTTGTCCACGGTCATGACGCCAAACTCTCCGGCAGCTTCCTCGAGCGGCACCTCGATGCAGCAGATCGTCATATCGGCCTGCTTCGCTACGTGGTACGCGAGGTAGGGGCCGTAGTCCATCTTGTAGATGTGGTCGCCGGAAAGTATCAGCACGAACTTCGGCTTGTGCGTGCGTATGATGTCGAGGTTCTGGTAGACGGCGTCCGCCGTGCCGCGGTACCACTCGCCGCCGACACGCTGCGACGCGGGGAGGATGTCGCAGAATTCGCGGTCACCGGCGCCGGCCTGGAGCCACGACCAGCCATTCAGCATGTGGCGGACCAGGGAGTGAGCCTTGTACTGCGTCAGGACGCCCATGCGGCGAATGCCCGAGTTGATGCAGTTCGACAGCGGGAAGTCGATCAGCCGAAATTTGCCGCCGAAGAACAGCGCCGGCTTGGCGCGCCAGCTCGTCAATTCGTAGAGGCGGGATCCTTTACCACCGGCAAGGACGAGCGCGAGGGTGTCGCGGGTCAGGCGACTGACGAAGCGGGCGTCGTCCGGCAGGTTTACGTCATTCATGTGGGCATCTCATCCGGGAGTTGAACAGGGGCACGGGCATGCCCCCGACTCGCGGACCGCCCTCAGGCGGAGGGCGACCGGCCGGACGCAGTGACCATTGCCGATATATTGTCGCAGACTTCCGGCGTCAGTTGTGTGTCAACCATGCGCCATTGCCAGTTTCCGCCCGGAATACCCGGTGTATTGATGCGCGCCTCCGAGCCGAGACCCAGGTAGTCCTGCATCGGCGCGATTGCGATGAGGGACCGCGTGGCGAACGCGGCTTTGATCAGGTCATGGTGAACGGTCTCGGCCGTGCCCCCCGTCACGTCGAGCACGGATTCCCGGTCCGAGCGGATCTCGTCCTCGGTGCGAATGTCGTCCGGACTGCCCCGGAACCAGCCGATCGTCGTGTCGTTGTCGTGCGTGCCTGTATAGCAGACGCTGTTTTCGGTCACGTCGTCGAGCGTGAAGCCCTCGTCCGTAACGTCGAACTGCAAGACGTGCATTCCGGGGATGTCGTGCCGGCCGCGCAGGCTCTCGACCTCGGGCGTGATGACGCCGAGATTCTCGGCCACAATCGGCAGTGCGCCGAGTGCGTCTTTCATCGCATCGAAGATCGCATCGCCCGGGCCGGGCTCCCAGGCACCCGTGCGTGCCGTTTCGGACTCTGCCGGGATCGACCAGTAGGATTCGAAACCGCGGAAGTGATCGATGCGGACCAGGTCGGCGAGTTCCGAGGTAGCCTTCAGGCGGTCGACCCACCAGGCGTACCCGCTGGCGGCATGCTTGTCCCAGTCATACAGCGGATTTCCCCATAACTGCCCGTCCTCGCTGAAATAATCCGGCGGAACACCGGCGACGCAGTCGGGGTGTCCTTTGCCGTCGAGACGCAGCAGTTCGCGATTGGCCCAGGCATCGGCACTGTCGAGGGCAATGCAGATCGGCATGTCGCCGAACAGGATGATGCCCCGGTCGTGAGCGTAGTCCCGCAGAGCCCACCACTGGCGAAAGAACAGGTATTGGACGATCTTGGTTGCCCGGATCCTGTCGGCCTCCTGCTGCTCGACGTGTGCCAGCGCCGCAGGATCGCGTTTCACGAATTCGGGATGCCAATCGGGCCAGGGCCGCTCGCCGTGACGCGATTTCAGAGTACGGAATAGCGCGTAATCATGCAGCCACTCCTCGTCGTTCCGCGCGAGAAAGCCCTGAAAGTCTTCAAGTATCCCGTCGTCCACGGTCTGTTCGAAGCGGCTTGCCGCCTTGTTGAGAAGACGCTGCTTGATCGGGATCAGAGCGCCATAGTCGACATGGTCATGCGGCAGGTTGGCCAACTCTGCGACCTCGTCTTCGGCGAGCAGGCCGAGCTCGATCAGATTGCCGATATCGACCAGCATCTCGTTGCCCGCAAACGTGGACAGCGACTGATACGGCGAATCACCGTAAGCGGTTGGTCCCAAAGGCAAAAACTGCCAGACAGTTAGGCCCATCGAGACCATGCTGTCGACGAATTCCCGGGCGGTGGCGCCGATTTCGCCGATGCCGTATTGACCGGGTAGCGAGGTGATGTGCAGACAAACGCCGGCACGCCGCGTAGATGGCATCGCCGGGTTGTCCGAGGACGAGCGCGTCATTGTTCGATTTTGGTGCATTTAGTTTAGATGCCAAATTACGGGACGATGGTTGCGATAGGCAATGCAATGCAAACGTATTCACACGATCAAGTTCCATGAATACGTATGCATTGCATTGCTCCACTGCGGTGCGCTTTCTTAAGATGAACGGCGTAGCTGTAATCAATACACGAGTCCTACCGGGGGAAACCAAATGGGCAAGAAACAGCGCAAGAATGCGCAGTCTGTCTCGGACGAAACAAATAACCTGGCTTTAAACATTCGTCGCACGGCTGTCTCGCTCGCCGTTGCGGCCGCTTTGCCTGGCGCTCTGGTAGCGTCGCCGGCGGCCATGGCGCAGGACGAAGCCAATGACGACGAACCCATCGAAGAAGTCATCACGTACGGCAAGTATCGGGCCAGTCTCGTCGATGCGATCAATACCAAGCGCAACTCGACGGGCATCGTGGAGGCAATTTCCGCCGAAGACATCGGCAAGCTTCCCGATTCCAGTATCGCTGAAACGCTTGCGCGCCTGCCGGGTCTGGCCGGCGAGCGTGTGAATGGCCGCACCAGTGGTATTTCCGTCCGCGGCTTCAAGGAAGACTACACGGGCGTCACGATGAACGGCCGTGAGGTCCTCGGCATCGGCGACAACCGCGGTGTCGAATACGACCTGTATCCGTCCGAGATCATTTCCGGCGTCGTCGTTGCGAAGACGCCCGATGCGACCATGACGCACCAGGGTGTCGCCGGCGTCGTCGACCTGCGCACGACGCGCCCGCTCGACAGCGACTCGTACCTCGTGGTCAATGGCAACTACGAACAGAACGACCTCGAGTCGGGCAACCCCGACTTTGACGATACGGGACACCGCCTGGCGTTGAGCTATTCGGACGTCTTCGCGGACGAGACCATCGGTGTCGCACTCGCGATCGCGACGACCGAGTCGCCCAGCCAGGAGCAGCAGTTCCGCGGCTGGGGATACGCCGACGTCTCCTGCGACGACATGGGCAATTTCAACAACGCAACGGATTTGACCGGCAACCTGCAGTGTGGCGACAACATCCTGGGCGGCCATGACACGTTTGTGCGCTCTGCGGTCCTCGAGCGCGACACGATCTCGGGCGTGCTGCAATATGCGCCGAACGATGATGTGACGTTCACGCTCGACGCCCTTTACATCGATTTCAAGGACGACAAGGTCTTCCGCGGCATCGAGGAAGGCGGCGCGGAATGGGGCGGCACGCCCTACACGGTCACGGCGGTCGAGAACGGCCTAGTGACGGCCGCGACCATGGAGCCCGGGTTCCTTTCAGTCATTCGTAACGATGGCGAGCGCAAGGAAGCGGAGCTGACCCAGGTCGGTCTTAACGTCGAGTACAATCTCACCGACGACTGGAGCCTGGCATTCGATGTGGCCCACGGCGAATCGGAAAAGACGGTCACCAACATCGAGAGTTACGCCGGTGTCGGCCGCGCCGGACTCAGCACGCAGGGCAGCCCGACGGCGCGCTCCTTCGTCATGGGTCCGACCGGCGCCATGTACTCGAATCATCCGACGATTGCGCCGATGAACCTCGCCGACTTCGACACGATTCGTCTCGCCGGGCCTCAGGCCTGGGGCGGCGGCATGCAGAATGTGCCCCAGTTTGCCGACACGACGGCTTCGGACGGATCGACGATCGGCCCGTTCCAGGCGCAGGACGGTTTCATCAACGAGCCGGTCTTCGACGAGAGCCTGACGACGCTCAGGGTCCAGCTCTCCCGGGAACTGGATTACGGCATGCTGACCGGCCTGACCTTCGGCGCGTACTACTCGGATCGCGAGAAGTCGAAGGACAATGGCGGTTTTTACCTGACTGCACCGACCTGGCCTGACGACGGCCCGATTCCCGAGGGGATCCGCGCCGGCACCACCGACGTCAGCTTCCTCGGACTCGGTTCGATGGTCGCCTACGACGGCATCGGCCTGTTCGATAGCGGCTACTACACGGCGAGCGACGCGGCACGCCTTCAGCCGGACCGCGAGGGCGACAGCTACACGATCGAAGAGGAGATCATCACTGCGTTTGCAATGGTCGACTATGACGCCGAATGGTTTGGTCTCCCGGTATCCGGTAATCTCGGCGTTCAGATTGTGACCGTCGACCAGACCGGTCGTGGTGTTGGCTCGCTGGTCGGCCCGTCCGGCTTTGTCGAGACCACTCCGATTGTTGATGGCGATGACTACACGGACGTTCTGCCGAGTTTCACCCTGAACTTCGAGCTTACGGATGAGCAGATGCTGCGATTTGCCGCTTCGCAGACGGTCAGCCGTCCCCGTCTCGATGACATGAAGCCCAACAACCAGGTGAACTTCAATTTCAATGCCGGCAACGTCAGCAATCCCAATCCGGGAGGAGGGCCCTGGAGCGGAAACGCGGGTAATGCCACGCTGAAGCCGCTCGAGGCGAACCAGTACGATCTTGCCTACGAATGGTACTTTGCCGATGACGGTTTCATGTCGGTTGGCTATTTCCACAAGGACCTGACCAACTGGCATGCCGACGGATCGTTTATTGCAGACTTCACGCCGTTCTATGTGCCCGGCTATCACCAGTCCGTCGATCCGATAACGGGCGCCGTCATTACGCCGGCAACCTTCCTCGGCATCGTTTCGGCCAAGGCCGACGGACTCGAGGGTTATGTGAACGGATGGGACCTGCAGCTCAACCTGCCTTTGCACGTGTTTTCGGATTCTGTGGAAGGTTTCGGTCTGATCGCCGCGGCGGCGCTGTATGACGGCAGTCTGGATAACGGCGATAGCGTGCCGGGCCTCTCGGAAGAGTCGTACCAGTCGACGCTCTACTTCGAGCGCGGCGGTTTCGAGGCGCGTGTGTCCTGGACCAAGCGCGACAGTTTCGCGACGGAGACGCCGCAGCTGAGTCTCGCGCTGACTCCGACGGTCGACCAGGGTGCAGAGCTGCTCGACGCGCAGATCGGTTTCGACTTCGGACAGGCCGGGTTCTCCGGTTGGCTCGAGGGACTGAGCGTATCGCTGCAGGGGCAGAACCTCACCGATGAAGACACGCTGCAGACTAACGATGACTCGCGTGAAGTCACGAAGTGGCAGTCGTTCGGTGCAAACTATCTGTTGAACGTCAACTACAAGTTCAATTGATCCCCTCGGGGTTCCACTGAGGAAGCCAAAAAGCCCTGTCGGTTCCACCGGCAGGGCTTTCTTTCTTGTTGCTTGAGAGCGGCCTGCTAGAATCTGGCAGAGGCCGATAGTGAGACGACGGGTATGCAGGACAAGATCAGTAAACTGGTAATCGTCGGAGGCGGCACGGCGGGATGGATGACGGCCGCTCTCCTCAAGCGCGTACTCGCGCAGACGGTGGACATCGAGCTCGTCGAATCGAGCGACATCGGCATCATCGGTGTCGGCGAAGCGACGATTCCGCCGATCCAGCTTTTCAACACGGTGCTGGGTCTCGATGAGGCCGAGTTTCTGCGCGAGACGAAAGCGTCGATAAAGCTGGCGATTCGCTTCGAGAACTGGCGCGAGCAGGGCGAACAGTACTATCACACCTTCGGCGCTCCCGGTCGCAGCCAGGCCTTCTGCCATTTTCATCACTTCTGGACGCGCGCACGACAGCTCGGCGATACGTCGAGCCTGTGGGACTACGACCTCAATTTCCTGTGCGCGGAGGCGGGCAAGTTCGCCAAACTCGAGGTCAACGACCCGGTCTGGGAGATGCAGTACGCCTATCACTTCGACGCGTCGCTCTATGGCCAGTACCTGAGGCGGTATGCCGAGCGCATCGGCGTGCGGCGAACCGAGGGGCTGATCGAGGATGTGAATCTCGATGCGGAAAGCGGCTTCGTCAAAACGCTGATGCTCAAGGACGGCCAGGAGGTAAGCGGTGATTTCTTCGTCGATTGCTCCGGGACGAGGGGATTGCTCATTTCGCAGGCACTGCAAACCGAGTACGAGGACTGGGGTCATTGGCTGCTGTGTGACCGTGCTATAGCCGTACCGTCCGAACGGTTCGAGAAGACTTTGCCGTTTACGCGGTCGATAGCGCATGCCGGCGGCTGGCAATGGCGTATCCCGCTGCAACACAGGAACGGCAACGGGCTCGTCTATAGCAGTCAACACTATTCCGATGACGAGGCTGCCGACGTCCTGCTCGGAAACCTCGATTCACCGGCGCTGGCTGATCCCAAGGTCATTCCGTTCCGCACGGGACGGACGAAGAAGCAGTGGAACAGGAATGTCGTTGCCGTCGGGTTGTCGAGCGGCTTTCTCGAGCCGCTGGAATCGACCAGCATTCATCTGATCCAATCCGCGATCGTACGCCTGATTACGTTCTTCCCTCATGCCGGGGTACGCGAGGAACTGGTGGACGAATACAACCGCCAGTCGCAACTGGAGTTCGAGTACATCCGCGACTTCATCATCCTCCACTACCATCTCACCGAGCGTGACGACAGCGAATTCTGGCGCTACACGAAATCCATGGAGATCCCTCAACGCATCACGGACAGCATCGAGCTGTTTCGAGCGACGGGGACCCTGACCAAAGAGAACTTCGACATCTTTCTGGAGTCGTCGTGGTTGCAGGTCATGCTCGGACAGGGCGTCATGCCGCGCGATTACCACCCACTCGCGGATACGCTCAGCGAAGCCCAGCTGCGCGAGAAACTGGTGAATACCCGCAAGACCAAGATGCAGCCGATGGAGCAGATCCCTGCCCACGACGATTTTCTGGAGATGTTTGGCAAGGCGGTTTAAACCAGGATGCCGAAGAAGATCGTCATACTCGGCGGCGGAACCGCAGGATGGATGGCCGCGAACCTGTTCGTCAACGCCTGGACGGATGATCAGGTCACGGTGTCGCTGATCGAATCGCCGGACATCGGCATCATCGGCGTCGGGGAAGGGTCGACGCCGTTCCTCGAACGTTTCTTCCGCAAGCTAGACGTTGCAGACGAAGACTGGATGCCGAGCTGCAACGCGACCTACAAACTGGGGATCAGTTTCGCGGGCTGGAGCCCCGACTCGGGAATAGCGAGCTACAGTCATCCGTTCCTGTCGCAGGTCGACCATTTCACCCAGCACGCGTTCGCGACGAATTGCCGAACCCGGCGTCTCGGCCTCGACGTGTACACGCAACCCGACGGGTTCTTCATCAACAGCCTGCTCGTCGATCAGCGCAAAGGCCCGCAGGCGCCCGACAATTTCCCGTTCGAGATCGGATACGGCTACCACTTCGATTCCGGACTGCTGGGGCAATACCTCGGCGAACTGGCCGTTTCACGCGGCGCCGAGCACCTGCGTGCGAAGGTAGTCGACGTCGAGCTGGCGCCGGACGGCGACATTGCTGCGCTGCTGTGTGAAGATGGCAATCGCGTCGAGGCGGATTTGTTCGTCGACTGCACGGGATTCGCTGCGATGCTGATCCAAAAGTCTCTCGGCGTCAGCTTCGAGAGCTTCAAGTCAAACCTCTTCAATGACGCTGCTGTCGTTATGCCGACGCCCGCCGAAGACTCGCCGCGGCCGGAGACCGTTTCCTCTGCGATGTCGAACGGATGGTGCTGGAAGATTCCACTGACTAACCGTTTTGGCAATGGTTACGTTTACAGCTCGGACTTCATTTCTGCGGACAATGCGGAAACGGAGCTCAGATCGTTCCTCGGTATGCTTGACAGTGACGAGGAGGCCCGACACCTGAAGATGAACGTTGGCCAGGTCGAGAAGCACTGGGAAAAGAACTGCATCGCGTTGGGATTATCGCAGGGCTTCATCGAGCCGCTGGAAGCGACTGCGTTGCTGCTCGTCCAGCAGTCGATCGAAATGTTCATCGCACGCTACGAGCAAGGCGGTTTCACGGCCCAGCACCGGGATGACTACAACGAGAAGGTGCACGAGCGTTTTGAGCGGGTGCGCGACTATATCGTCGCCCACTACAAGTTGAACACCCGGCATGACAGCGAGTACTGGAAAGCCAATCGGGAAAACATGGAGCTGTCCCCGTCGTTGCGACGCATCCTCGATGTCTGGTACCGGCGCGAGGATCTTGCGAGAGAAGTTCAGCGCCAGGCAATCGAATCGCATTTCACGTCTGCGTCGTGGCATTGCCTGCTCGCGGGCTACGGCGCGTTCCCGCCGCTGGCGGCGGAGCAGCCCGGAAAGGGCGATCTTCACGAAGAGCAAGGCGTGTCGGAGTTCCTTGCCGGCTGTGGCCTCAATTTCCATTCGCACCGCGACAACCTCGACCGCCTGGCTGCCGGCTGATGTCCGCGGTGTTCCGCGTTGGCCTGCTCGCGTTGGTCGCCGCCTGGATCTCGGCGTGCCAGCCGGGGCAGACCGAATCGGGTGACGTCGCCAGATTCAGCAATCCGATCATCCCGGGTTTCGCGCCCGATCCGTCGATCGTGCGTGTCGGCGACGATTTCTGGCTGATCAACTCGACCTTCGAGTACTTTCCCGGCATCCCGATCTACCACAGCCGCAACCTCGTCGACTGGGAGCTCGTGAACTACGCACTGACGCGGCCGTCACAGGTCGATCTTTCGGACGTCAAGTCCAGCGACGGCATCCACGCCTCGACGATTCGCTACCACGACGGTATCTACTACATCATCACGACCAACAACATCGACGGCCGGATGGTGAACTTCTTCGTCACGGCCGACGATCCGCGCGGTGAATGGTCCGACGCCCGGGTGCTCGAGGGCGCGCCCGGCATCGATCCGTCGCTGTTCTTCGACGACGACGGGCGTGCATGGTATGTCGGTAATCGCATTCCGCCGGATCCCGAATTCCCGGGACAGGCCGAGATCTGGCTGCAGGAAGTCGACATCGAGGCAGCGCAACTCGTCGGGGAGCGACATTACCTCTGGCGCGGCTGTTGCGGCGGTGTGTGGGCAGAAGGCCCGCACATCTACAAGCGCGACGGTTACTACTACCTGATGATCTCCGAGGGCGGTACGTCATTCGATCATGCGATGGCGATCGCTATCGCCCGGGACATCACGGGCCCCTACGAGAGCAATGCCCGCAATCCCGTAATGACGCACCGTCACCTGAGCTACGACTACCCGATCTCGGGCGTCGGCCATGCCGATCTCGTCGAACTCGAGGACGGCCGCTGGTATGCCGTCGCGCTGGGCTGGCGGCTCGTTGACGGCGAGCACGGCATCCTCGGTCGGGAGACGTTTCTCGTTCCGGTGATCTGGGAGACCGAGCCCTATGCCTGGAAAGAGGAGCCCCTGACCTGGCCCGTTTTCAGCCCGGTAACCGGCCGCGTCGAGCTCGAATTCCCGACCCCTTTCGGCGCCGAGGTATCGCAGCGCGACTACGCGTTCCGCGACGACTTCGAGTCCGCCGGGCTGGACCTTGCCTGGAACTATCGCCGGTTGCCCGCAACCGGGTTCGCGCGCGTTGATGACGGTGCTTTGGTCGTCGATTTACAGACTGCGTCAGTCGGTGAGCGTGCGCAGTACAGCTTCATCGGCGTTCGCCAGCGTCACTTCGAATTCGAATCGGGCACGCGAATGACACTGTCGGCCGACGCCGGCAAAGCGGAGGCCGGCATGGCGCTGATCCAGAATGACCGATCGGCGCTGCTTTTTACGCTCGCGCGAGACGGCGCGTTGCGTCTCTCCCACCATCGCGACGCCGACGTTGAACAACTTGCCGCCGCGACGTTCGATGGCGATGAGGTGCACTTCCGGATTACGGGCGACTACCTCGATCTTGGTTTTCACTATTCAGCCGACGGACAGCGCTGGACGACACTGATCGACGGCGTGGATGGCAGCCTTCTTTCGCCGTCACGCATCGGCGGTCACAACTACACCGGCATCTATGTCGGCCTTTACGGATCGACGAACGGCGATGATACCGGCGGCGAGGCTCGCTTCGACTGGTTCGACTACCGGCCGACGGTGTCGAGTCGAAATGACTGGTTCTACAGGCAATGGAAGCAATGAAACGACATCTCTATCTCTTCGCAACAATCGCGTGCATCCTGTTCCCCTGGACGACCCAGGCGACCGACTACAAGCTCTATTTTCTCGGTGGCCAGTCGAACATGGAAGGCTTCGGCTTCAACGAGGAATTGCCGTCCGTGTCCAGGGCCGCCTCGGATCGCGTCATGATCTTCAACGGACAACTGGCACTGGACAATGAAACGCACGGCGGCGTCGGGACCTGGCAAGCGCTTGCGCCCGGTTTCGGCACCGGGTTCCGGACGGACGGCAAGGAGAACCGTCTGTCCGATCGGTTTGGGCCCGAGCTGCTTTTCGGACAGACGCTGGCCGCGCGCGATGCTGACGCGAACATCGCGATCGTCAAGTACGCACTCGGCGGCTCCGGCCTGTCGATCGGCGTCGGGTACGGCAACTGGCATCCGGATTTCGGCGGTGGGCGGGGAATCAATCAGTATGACCATGCGCTGACGACCCTGCGCGGCGCCTCCGCGGCTGCCGACATCGACGGCGATGGCACACCCGACCGCCTGATTCCCACCGGCATCGTCTGGATGCAAGGCGAGGCCGATGCCTACGACAGCCAGGCGGCTGCTGATGCCTATCGCGCGAATCTGACAAGGTTGATGGGTTTGCTCCGGGCGGCAATGCGGGTCGACGATCTGCCCGTTGTTATCGGCAGGATCACGGACTCGGGCATGGCCGAAGACGGTACCGTCATGGACTACATTGGCACGGTGCAGGACGCGCAGCGCGCTTTCGTCGAGGCCGACGAATGCGCGGCCTATGTCACGGTCACCGATGATCTCGGCTATCTCGATGATGCCTGGCACTATGACAGTGACGGCTTTGTCCGGATGGGCAAAGCGTTCGCCGAGGCGATGATGGATCTCGAACGGACGTGTGCGCACTGAGGGCAGTTTCTGCCCTGGAGACCTGCAACCAAAGGGTTTGCTCCAGGCGTCCGGCTTCGTCGTCAGCCTGCCCGCTGCCGACAGCTAGTCGCTACCGAGTAGCCACTCAAGCTGGTCGAGCACCCGTGCCCGCCAGGCGCGCTCGCTGTGGTCCGCACCATCGTATTTCTGCATGCGGAGGTTGCGACCCTCGCGATAGCCATTCGCGCGGAACCACGCGCGCACCGGTTTGTGATCCTTCTCGTACGTGGAATCGAGTGTCTCCGTACCGAAGTCGAAAAAGAACCGTCCCTTGCCCGTGAGCGTCGCTCCGGCCTCGATGTCGCTGACGATGTAGGGTATTTCGTCCTCGGGTGTCGACTCGGCGAACCTGCCCTTGAAATTCCGCGGTGATAGCGCGAAATGCGACGACACGCAGCCGCATGCGCCAAATACGTCGGCGTGTCGGCTGACGAGATAATAGGACATCAGACCGCCCATCGACGAGCCCATGACCGACGTGTTGTCGGGTCCTGTGCGGGTGCGGAACTCCGCGTCGACGCGCGGCATCAGCTCCTCGATCAGGAAACGCGCGTAATCCGGAGCGAGGTGCCACGGCGAGTACTCCGGTCCGCGTTGCGCTGTGCTCCACGCCCCGACAACGATCGCCGGTTCGAAGCTCTCCGCCGCGGTGCCCTGCATCATGGCTTCGTCGATACCCCAGTCGACGCCCCAGCTCGCGATACGGGGGTCGAACAGGTTTTCGCCGTCGGTCATGTAGATGACGCGATAGCGCCGGTCCGGATCGTCGTCATAACCCGGCGGCAACCAGATCACAACGTTGCGCTTCTCCTCGAGAATCGTCGACTCGACATCGAGCCAGTACACCTGCCTGCCGAGCGCGCCGGAGCCCTCCAGATCGGCCATGAACGGCTCGTTGTCCGGCGCCTTGAACATGCCGCCACCGATGCGATAGACAACCGACTCGAGCGGTTCGAGCTGCACGTGGATCTTGCCGACCCCATGGTCGACCGAGATCGCGTTGTGCGATTCGCCGTAGAGCTGCTCCTCGAGCGCCCGTCGACCGTTCTCGAGTCCCAGCGCCGAGATGATCTCTGCCGGCACCTCGAACACCAATTCCTGGGCATCCTCTGCACTGAAGTTGCTGACGACGATCAGTCTCTCGTCCCCATTCCAGCGCGCGAATGCGAACAGGCTGTCATTGTCGATCGGGATGTGCGCGTAGTCGCCCTGCAACGCCGTGTTCGTGGCACTGAACATCATGAGTCGCGTGTAGAAGTCGCGCAGCGATTTCTCCTGCTCGCTCAGCGCACCGCCATCGAAATTGCCGCCATTCATCCAGCGCTGGTGCGCCGGTACGCCCCAGTAGTCATATTGCGTCGTGCGCAGCTTCGGCGGCTGATTGAAGTTGGCGTCGTTCAGGTCACCCTCCTCGCCGACGTCCTGGCCGAAATAGAGCATCGTGGGTGATCGGCTGATCAGCGCCGAGACGACCATACCCGGTTTGCCGCGATGACCGTCACCGACGAAATTGGCGCTGGCGATGCGCTCTTCATCGTGGTTCTCCAGGAAATGCAGCATGTGTTCGGCGATATCGCTGACCTCGGCGTGCACCGGCGCGAGCGTGGCCGTCGAGGCTTGCCCCTGCATGACGGGCTTCAGGGCGTCGTAGAGTCCGACCTTGTCGTACAGGTAGCCCATGCGTCCGAGCTGCAGGTAGTCGCGATACAGCGCCGGGTTGTAGACCTCGGCGAGCAGGAACGCATCGGGGTCGATGCGCCGTATGTTGGTATTCAGGTAACTCCAGAACTCGACCGGGACCATCTCCGCCATGTCGTAACGGAACCCGTCGACGCCCCGCGCCAGCCAGAACTCGGTGATCTGCCGGTACTTGATCCAGCTGTCCGGTACGTCCTTGTCGGCCCAGAATTCAACGTGTTCGGCATTGCTCCATTCGCGCGCTTCCTCAGGCAGACGATCGAACGCATAGCTACCGTCAGGGCGCACACCGTGGTTGATCTTGACGGTCTCGAACCAGTCCATGAACTGCGGCTTGGCAACTGCGGCTCCGTTGCCGGTCCACTTGGCGGGCGATTCCTCGAAGAAGCCGTCATTGAGCGGGTGGTCCTCGCCGCCGAGCGGTTTGTAGTGCTCGGGAAAGTCGGGCAATTCGAAGTCTTCGCCAACAACGTAATAGAAGTTGTTGTCGCGCGCCCAGACGCGAGACGTGTCGTCGTTCGCGCCGAAGTCCTCGACCCCCTCCGGCCGGCTTATCGACTCGTAGCGGCGCGCCACGTGATTCGGTACGACGTCAATGATGACCTTCATCCCGTTGGCATGCGTCCGCTCGATGAGCGCGTCGAACTCCTCGAGTCGTTTGGCCGGATCGACGGCGAGATCGGGGTTGACGTTGTAGTAATCCTTGACCGCGTACGGCGAGCCTGCCCGGCCTTTGACGACGTCCGGATCGTCGTCGCTGATGCCGTAGGCCTTGTAGTCCCGTACAACGGCATGATGCGGCACGCCCGTGTACCAGATGTGCGATACGCCGAGCTCGCGGATTCCCTGCAGGGCTTCGTCGGTGAAATCACTGAACTTGCCGACGCCGTTATCTTCTATCGTGCCCCAGGGTTTGTTGGTCGTGTTCTTGTTGCCGAACAGGCGCGTCCATACCTGGTAGACCACCGGTTTGCCGTCCATCGCGGGTGCCTCCGGTTCGTTGACTTGCACGTTGACGACGTCGCGATGCCAGTTGAAGCGCACGGTCAGCGTCGTCCCTTCAAGCGTTGCGCCTGCACCGCCATCACGCGGCAAGCGAGACCCGACGGGAATCTCGACGTCGTTTACGGCAACGAGGTTTGCGCCGGCATCCCAGTTGTGGACGACGAGCGTGACATCTCGACTCTGCGGAGCGCCGTCATATCCGTCGCCCGTCCGAGTGAGCGTCAGGTTGAGCGAATTCCTGGCGTGTGACGCGTCGAACCGCAGCAATTCGAACTCGCCGTCCTCGATGCTCGTACGGCTCCGGCCGTCGTCCTCGTACATCTGGCCACTGGCTTCGGTAACGCTCGCATCCGCATAGTAGTGCAACGTCAGTTGCTCGCTCGAATAGTCGCGCGTCGTTTGAATCACGTCGGTCATCGGGACGAACGAGCCGGCGCGAACGAATACCGGGATGGTCTCGAGCGTCACCGGGACATCGATCTCTTGCGCACCGTCGTGGCGCTTTCCCGTCCAGAAATCGAACCAGGCGCCCGGCGGCAGCATCGTGCGTACGCTGTCGACGCCAGGGTCCGTAACCGGCGTTACATAGAACGCATCGCCCCAGAAGTAGGGGCCCTTGACGTCAATGAGGTCGGTCCACGACTCGTCCTCAAAGAACACCGGCCGCATGAGCGGCATGCCCGTCGTGCTGTTCTCCCACGCAAGCGTGTAGTTGTAGGGCAAGAGGCGATAGCGGAGGTTGACGAAATCGCGGACGATGTTGCGCGTCTCACGATCGTGGAAAACCGGCTCGGGAGGGATGTGCTCCTGCGCGTGCGGGCGATAGACTGGCTGGAAGACACCGTATTGCATCCATCGGATATAGAGTTCCTTGTCGAACTCCTCGCCGCCGGCAAAACCGCCGAGATCCGAATGCATGTAGGCGACGCCGAACAGCCCGCCTTGCAGTGCCAGCTCGACCTGCGGTTTCAGCCCCCCCCAGCTTCGCGAGACGTCGCCCGTCCAGGGTACGAATCCGTATCGCTGTGAGCCGGCGAAACCCGAACGCATCATGATCATCGCGCGCATGTCGGGGTATTTCTCAACCTGGCGCTCGTACACCATCTGGGCCCAGACGTGGCCGTAGGCGTTGTGAATCTCGTCGGCCGTTGCCTCGATACCGGCGTCAGACAGCCAGTGGAGCGCGTCAGCCGGGTGCACCTCGGGTTCGCCCAGGTCTCCCCAGGTGGCGGCCGTACCCTGTTCGAACAGCATCTCGTAGGGTTGCCAGAACCAGTCCGCCGCTTTCTCGTCGAATACGTCGACCAGACCCGTGTTGCCGAAGTAGAAATCAAACCGGCGCGGTTCGCCCGTCGGTGTTCGCGCGAGCACGTCGTTCTCGACGGCATCGTCCCAGCGCTTCGATGTCGTCAGGATAAAGGGCTCGGTGATTGCGATCGTCCTGACGCCGTCGGCGGCGAAGTCCGCGATCATCTCTTCGGGTGCAGGCCATGCTTCACGGTCCCAGTCGAGATTGCCCATGTGACCCTGGATGTCGGGGCCGAACCAGTAAATGTCGAGGATTACGGCATCGAGCGGGATTTCCTCTTTGCGGAAACGGGCGACGACATCGCGCGTCTCTTCCTCCGTGTGATAGCCGAAGCGCGAGGCGTAGTTGCCGAAGGCCCAGCGTGGCGGCAACGGCTGCTTGCCGGTCACGTCGGTGTAGTTTTCGATGAGTTGGGGGTAGGTTTCTCCGGCGACGACGATGTACGAGGTACGTCCCGCGACAGCCTCGAACAACAACACGTCGTCCTCGGTGTGGCCAATGTCCAGCCAGCCGCTTGCCGAGTTGTCGAACACGATCATGTACTTGTCGGACGACATTACCGCAGGAAGGCTGTAATACATCTGCGACGATTCGGTCTCGTAACCGTAGTGCGCGCGATTGTAAAGCGGCATGCGCTGGCCGCGTCGGTCCATGCCGAGCACCCGTTGGCCGCCCCCGAGGATTTTCTCGCGTCTCTCCAGTGCAAAGCGGAATCCGCGTAGCGTCTCGTGGGCGAAGTAGCCATGCTCCTCGGCGACGAGCGACTCGCCATCGCGGAAGAACTCGATCCGGACCGGCGACTTGTCGACGATGGCCGTCAGGCCGTCGACCTCGAAAGCGATCGTGTTGTCGCTCTCGGTGACGGCACCCGCAATCGCACGATTGCCCGGTGCGATCGCGAACGACGGCAGCTGCTTAACGCCATCCTCGACGTAGTGCACTTCGAATGCTGCGTCGTCGACCGCGGTGATTCTGAGCTCACCCAGGGTCGAAGCGATAACCAGCGTGTCGTCATTGAGTTCGTGACCCTGATATTCGCCGAAATCAGCCCAGGTCGTGGTCGTTGCCAGCAGGGCAACGAGCAGCATGCCGAGTTTTCTCACGGGGCGTCCCCTAGTTCTTGTGTATGTCGAGCAGCAATACCGAACGCGGTTCGAGTTCGATCTCCCTGGCGATGTCGAGCTCCGAACCGTCGAGGACGTTGGTTGCCCGCGTTGCGCCCTGCAGGCGCTCTGCGAAGCGGGCCGCGTCGATGTCGGTGTCGTCGGTGCCCAGATTGAAGATCACCATGATCGTATCGTCATCGTCGTAGCGGAAGTAGGCGTAGACGTTACCGACCGGCGTGAATTGCATGAGTTTGCCAGTATGGATGACATCGGCCTGCTTGCGCCATTGCAAGAGCTTGCGGGTCAGGTCCTGCGCGTCACGCTCGGCACTCGACAGGCCATCGCCCGTGAATGCATTGTTGTCGTGGTCTGGCCAGCCGCCCGGAAACTCCTCGCGAATGGCGCCATGACTGTCCGTGCCGGGGTGCGACATCAGTATCTCGGTGCCGTAGTAGAACTGCGGGATGCCGCGCATCGTTGCATAGAACACCATCGCCATGCGCCAGAGATCCTCGTCCTCGTCGAGATACGTGAATACGCGGCTCATATCGTGATTGTCCGGCATGATCACGAGGTTCATCGGATCCGGGTACAGGAAGTCGTGTCCGAGCATCTCGTACACAGGCGTCCAGATGCTGCCCCAGGGCGGCTCATCCGAGGTCAGCACCCGCTGAAGCGCGATCTGCAGCGGGAAGTCGAAGACGCCGGGCAGGTACGACACATAACCGTCGTGATTCTGCTTGCCGCGCTGCCAGTACGACACGACTGCAGGGCTCGGGCTCCATTCCTCGCCGACTATGTTGTAGTCGGGATACTCCTGCATGATGCGCCGCGTCCATTCGGCCATGAAGTGCTTGTCCGGATACGGATAAGTGTCCTGGCGGATACCGGACAGGCCCAGGTACTCGGTCCACCAGATCGCATTCTGGATCAGGTAGTCGGCCAGTAACGGGTCACGTTGGTTCAGATCCGGCATCGTCGTGTCGAACCAGCCGTCGGCATGTTCGCCCTTGTCGAATTCCGAAGCGTACGGATCCTGGTTGGTCGTGCGCGCATGCGTTGACCGTGCCCGGGTATCGGGAATGTTGAGCCAGGTCTCCGTCGGCAGGTCGTCCATCCACCAGTGCCCGCTGCCGGCATGGTTGACGATCAGGTCCATGATGACGCCCACGCCTTGTTCCCGCGCCTCCGCGACGAACTGCCGATAGCTCTCGTTGCTGCCAAAGCGCGGATCCACCTTGTAGTAGTCGGTCGTCGCATAGCCGTGATAGGACGCGTTTTCCTGCGCATTTTCGAGCAACGGGTTTATCCAGAGCTGGGTGAACCCCATGCCGGCGATGTAGTCGAGGTGTTGACGCATGCCTTCGATGTCGCCGCCGTGACGTCCGTAGTCGTCGTCGCGGTCCAGTTCGTCGACGTAGCCTTCGACGCTGTCGTTCGCGGGATCTCCATTTGCGAAGCGGTCGGGAGTGATCAGGTAGATGACGTCGCTGCTGTCGTAGGTACCGACGTGGCCGGGGATGCGTTCGCGAAGTTCGTAAGCATAGGCGATACGTTCGTCGTCCTTTTCGAACACGATGTCGAATGTCCCCGGTTCCGCGGACGGGCCGACATCGAGATACACGAAAAGGTAGTTCTCGCTGTCGCCCGGTTCGAAGCGCGATACGGTGATGCCGCCGGCCGAGACCGACGGAGTGTAGTCGGCGATGCCGCCGGCGCGGACGAGCAGCTGCAGTTCGCGGTGTTCGAATCCGGTCCACCAGAACGGCGGTTCGACGCGGTCGATCCCCTCGCGAGCCGCCGGGACGGCGTCGTCAGAGGAACAAGCAGCCAGCACGAACAGGCTGGCGGCGAGAAGGACGATTCTGTTCATAGTGCCCCCTGTCAAAGTGCCCCCAATATAAGCGTTTTGGCGCCGTTTCCGGGCATGAATACGTTTGCAGGAAGGTCTTTGAAAATCAATGCATTGCTACAATTGATCCGATGCGCCCGCGATTCTTCAAAGCCCTTCGAATGCTCGCCGCCGCCGCGGCCCTCGCGCTTCTCGCGGCGACCTGCATGCCGGTTGCGGGCGTGTACTCTCCGGATCGCAATATCGAGGTTCGCATTGGCGTCGATGCGGACGGCCAGCCCGGTTACGAGGTTCGCTATCATGGGCAGCCGGTTGTCGGCTGGTCCACGCTCGGCCTGGAGTTCGCCGAAGGTGCTTCCATTGCGGGTCGTTATCGTCTTGGCCAGCAGCAACGTGGCAGTGTCGACGACACCTGGGAACAGCCCTGGGGCGAGCGGCGCCTGGTGCGCGACCGCCACAACGAGCTGCTCACGAGGTTTCTCAGCACCGACGGGCATGACGATTTCGCCGTTCGCGTGCGCGTATTCGACGATGGGGTCGGGTTTCGCTACGAAGTGGGCGGGGAGGGCGAGGTCGCTATTCTCGCCGAACGTACAGGCATCAATATCGCTGGTCCCGGCACAGCGTGGTGGCAACCCGCGGACGGCAAGGTACGCTACGAACATCTATACCGCGAAACCGCGCTGGACGCCGTCGAGAAAGCGCACACGCCGGTCACGATCCGGACGAAGACTGGTGTGCATCTCTCAGTGCACGAAGCGGCACTTATCGACTACTCGGCCTATGCGCTGGACCCGGATGGCAATGGCGGATTCCGTACGACGTTGCGTCCCTGGTCGGACGGTGTGGCTGTGCGGACATCGAAACCGTTCCATACGCCCTGGCGAACTATTCAGGTCGCGGGCGATGCGAACGGTCTCGTCAATTCGAGCCTTATCCTGAATCTTAACGAACCGAATGCGCTTGGCGACGTATCCTGGGTGAGGACCGGAAAGTACGCAGGCATCTGGTGGGAGATGCACCTGGGCCTCAAGACCTGGGAGGAGGGCCCGCGCCACGGTGCGACGACAGAAAATGCCAAGCGCTACATCGACTTCGCTGCGGAGCACGGCCTCGCCGGGGTCCTCGTCGAAGGCTGGAACAAGGGCTGGCACGGTCCCTTCAACTACCTCGAGCCCTACGATGATTTCGATCTTGCGGAAGTGACGCGCTACGCACGTGAGCGCGGTATCTTCATCATCGGCCATCACGAGACCTACGGCGACGTGCCGACCTACGAAGCGCAGATGGAAGCGGGTTTCGATATGCTGGCTGCGGCCGGCGTGCCCCTGGTCAAGACCGGTTACGTGGCCGACGCCGGCAAGCTTCGCCGCCTCGACGACGCCGGGCTCGAAACGTCCGAGTGGCACGACGGTCAGTATCACATTGATCATCAACTGCGAAATCTCCTCGCCGCCGCCGAAAGGCGCATCGCAATCAAGACGCACGAGCCCGTCAAGGACACGGGCCTGCGGCGTACGTACCCGAACTGGCTTTCCAGGGAAGGCTCGCGCGGCCAGGAATTCGCGATCTGGGGCGAAACGCCGAATCCGCCCGAGCACACGGTGTTGCTTGTGCACACGCGTCTTCTGGGCGGACCGATGGACTTCACGCCGGGCTTAGTCGACCTGCATCCCGAACGCGACGGCAAGCCGAGGCGCGTGCAGACTACGCTCGCGAAGCAATTGGCGCTCTACGTCGTTATCTACAGTCCGATGCAGATGGTGCCCGATCTGCCTGAACACTACACCGTGCACCCCGAGCCGTTTCGTTTCATCGGAGACGTGCCGACCGATTGGGAAGACAGTATCGCGCTGGCCGGGGAAATAGGCGAGTATGTCGTGATAGCGCGCAAGGAGCGCGGTGGGAGTGACTGGTATCTCGGTGCGATAACAGACGAAGAAGAACGCACCATCGACGTTTCACTTGGCATGCTCGACCCGGATACCGCTTACACGGCGGAGATCTACCGGGATGGCGACGATGCGCACTGGGAGACCGATCCCTACGCGTACGCGATCGACCGCCAGAAGGTCACATCCGAATCCACGCTTGAACTGAGACTGGCCGCGGGGGGCGGTACGGCAATCCGGTTCAGGCCCGAGAAGAAGGCAGAAGAAGAATGAAAGACAAGCCCGTATTGAGTTTCTGGCAAATCTGGAACATGTGTTTCGGCTTTCTCGGTATCCAGATGGGGTTCGCGTTACAGAATGCCAATGTCAGCCGAATCTTTCGCACGCTTGGCGCCGAGATGGACGAAGTAGCGATCCTCTGGATCGCCGCGCCACTGACCGGGCTCATCGTGCAGCCGATCATCGGCTACATGTCGGACCGGACGTGGAATCGCCTCGGCCGTCGCCGCCCGTACTTCCTCGCCGGCGCGATTTTCGCGTCGCTGGCGCTGTTCGTTATGCCCAACTCGCCGTACCTCTGGTTTGCGGCGGGCATGCTCTGGATCATGGATGCGAGCATCAACATCTCGATGGAGCCGTTCCGCGCGTTTGTCGGTGACAACCTGCCCGAGAAACAGCGAACCTCGGGCTTTGCGATGCAGACGTTCTTCATCGGCATCGGCGCCGTTGTCGCATCAATGTTGCCGTACGTCATGGCCGAGTGGCTGAACATCGCGAACACGGCGCCAGAGGGCCAGATCCCGGATTCGGTCAAGCTGTCGTTCTATATAGGCGGTGCGGCGTTTCTGATTGCAGTTTCCTGGACCGTCTTCCGGTCGACAGAGTATTCGCCCGAGGAGCTCGCAGCTTTCGAAGCCGCGCGTCCACCCGAGCATCGGGAGTTCGACGAGACGCTGCGTCCGGCGTCGAAGTACCTGTCCGGCGGCATCGTCTGGGCGGTCATCGGCGCTATTGGCTGGTTCCTGATCACGCAGAACGGCCTCGACAAGCAGCTGTATATTCTCGCGGGCGGTTTCATCGCCTTCGGCGTATTGCAGGTCGTCGCGTCGCAGCTACAGAAGGGCGGACACACCGAGAACGGTTTCTATGAGGTGATGCACGACCTCTTCCACATGCCTCGAGTCATGCGGCAACTCGCGGTCGTGCAGTTCTTCTCCTGGTTCGCGCTGTTCGCGATGTGGTTGTACGGCGGTGAAGCAGTCGCGTCTTACCATTTCGGGGCCACCGAAGTCGGCAGTGAAACCTACAACAAGGGGGTCAACTGGAATGGCGTGCTGTTCGCGGCGTACAACGCGTTCGCCGCGCTTGCGGCGATCGCGATTCCGTTCGTCGCGAACCGGCTTGGCTGCCGTCTCTGTCACCTGTTCAACATGTGCCTGGGCGGTCTCGGCTTGATCAGCTTCTACTTCATAATGAATCCGCAGCTGTTGCTGTTGTCGGAGATCGGCATTGGCATCGCCTGGGCCTCGATCCTGTCACTGCCTTATGCGCTGCTGTCGAATAACCTGCCTGCGAAGAAGATGGGCGTCTATATGGGCATCTTCAACTTCTTCATCGTGATCCCGCAGCTGGTTGCCGCGAGCATTCTCGGCTTGATGCTGCGCGAGTTGTTTGACCTGCAGCCGATCTATTGCCTCGTGGCGGGCGGCGTCTCGATGATCATCGCGGGCTTCACGACGCTGCTCGTCGACAAGTCTGCGGAGCCGGTCTCATGAAGCGATACGTTGTGATACTTGCGGCCTCCGTACTGCTTGCCTCATGCGCCGCGACCGTTCCCGAGCCAACGGCCAGCGAACCGGCGGAATTCTACGGCACGCTCGAGCCGTTCGCCTCGGAGGCAGTGTATTTCCTGTTGACCGACCGATTCGTCGACGGAGACCCCGACAACAACTTCCCGGACCAGGGTGGCGAGCAGAACGGTACTTTCGACAGGCCGATTCAGCTGGCGGGCTCACCGCCGGGGAACATCGGTTACCTTGGCGGGGACTTCAAAGGCGTACTGGACAATGCGGGTTACATCACCGACATGGGCTTCACCGCAATCTGGACGACCCCGATCGTGGACAATCCGGATGAGGCGTTTACAGGCGGCATCCGTCCCGGCGAGGGATTCGGGGCCGACCGTGGCAAGACCGGCTATCACGGTTACTGGGGCGTCAATTTCTTCGAGGTCGACGAGCATCTCGAATCCGACGGGCTAAACTTCGCAGAATTCACCAGGACGCTGCACGACGATTTCGGCATCAAGTACATCCTCGACGTCGTCTGCAATCACGGCTCGCCCGCGTACACGATGCCCGAAGATCAGCCGAAATACGGCGAGCTCTACGACGCCTCGGGTGCGCTCGTCGCCGACCATCAGAACCTGCATCCGAACGACCTGGACCCCGACAATCCGCTGCACGCGTTCTACAACACCAGCCCGGATCTCGCCGAGCTGTCGGACATGAACGAGAACAACCCCGACGTGCTGGAGTATTTCGTTGCGGCGTACACACAATGGCTGGGCCAGGGTGTCGCGGCGTTCCGTGTCGACACGGTTAAACACATGCCGCACAGCTTCTGGAAGGTGTTCACAGATCGCATGCGCGACGTACGTCCGGGTCTTTTCATGTTTGCCGAGAGTTTTTCTTTCGATGCGAAGCAGATCGCCGAGCATACATACCCGGAAAACGGCGCCATCAGCGTGCTCGACTTTCCGGGGCGTGCGGCCATGACAAGTGTGTTCGGAGACGGCGGCAGTTACGCCGAACTCGAGTCGTACCTGCACCTCGAGTCTGGCGTCTATCAGAATCCCTACGATCTGATGACGTTCTACGACAACCACGACATGACGCGCATCGACGCCGATGAGAACGGATTTATCAACGCCCACAACTGGCTGTTCACGAGCCGCGGGATACCGGTCGTCTACTACGGTTCGGAGATCGGTTTCCGCGCGGGGCTCGACCAGCACGAAGGCAACCGCGACTACTTCGGCCAGGAGAACATTGAAGCCGCAAAGACACATCGAATCCACAGCGCGTTGACGCGTATCGCCAACATCCGAAAAGCTTCGGTCGCGCTGCAGCGCGGCCTGCAGGTCTACACGGGATTTGGCCAGCGCTCGGCGAGTTTCTTCCGTGTCTACCAGAAGAACGGTGAGGCCCAGACCGCACTCGTCCTGCTGAACGGTGGCGATGATCCACTGACAATGAAATTCGGCCAATTGCCGGCGAACGGCACCTGGACAGACGCCGTGACGGGGCATGAAATCCAGGTCGATGAAGACTTTGCAGGTCTCGAAGAGGAGATCGCGCCGAACGGTGTGCGCGTTTACCTCACCGACGCGCCGATCTCCGATCCCCGGTTTGTAAACCTGCTGAACCGGATGCAGGCGAATGCGCGCCGCAAGATGCCCTGACAACGAGTTGCGGTGCCATCAGTGAGGACTCGACCGGCTCGCCCTTGATCAAGCCAACGATCCCGTCGACAAGGCCCTCGGCCGCGAGCTTGATGTCCTGCCGAACCGTCGTCAGCGCCGGCGTGACGTGTTTCGCGAGGGAAATATCGTCGAAGCCAATAACCGCGACGTCGTCGGGAACCGAGTAACCGTAGTCTTCGAGCGCGCGCATTGCATCAATGGCGAGGACATCGGTCACGGCGAATATTGCATCGATCGGTTCACCGCGCTCGAGAAGTTCTTCGACGGCCCGGTACCCTTCGCCGGCAGAATTCCAGGCGGCGACCTTGCGCTGTTCACTTAGCCGCAGGCCGGCATCGATTATCGCAGAGCAATATCCGTCATAGCGCGCGGCCAGTTCCGGCGAGCGTTTCGACGTGCCGCCGACGAAAGCAATATTGCGGCGGCCGTGCTCAATCAGGTGACTGGTTGCCTGGTAGCCGCCGTTGATGTTGTCGCAGCCGATCGAGTGGCCAGGCTGGTCGTTGATGGTGGGTCCCCAGATCATGAAGCGCGTATTGGCGCGCGCCAGGGCGGCAAGTTTCTCGCGGTACGTAACGTAGTCGCCGTAGCCCAACAGGATGAGTCCGTCGGCACGATGGCTAGCCTGGTATTCGATGTGCCAGTCGTCGGAGAGCTGTTGCATCGAGATCAGGACGTCGTAACCGTGCCTCGACGCGGCTCGCGTGATGTAACCGAGCATGGACAGGAAGAACGGATTGATCACCGCGTCCCTGCCTTCCGTTTCGTCGAACAGTAATAGCGCGATCGTATGGCTCTGACGCGTACGAAGTCCGGCCGCGTTGCGGTTCACGAAGTAGTTGAGATCGCGCGCTATTTGCTGGATCTTTTCCCGCGTTTCTTCTCGAACGAGCGGAGAGTTACGCAGCGCGCGGGACACCGTTGCCTGCGAGACACCGGCGATTTCTGCGATGTCGCGAGATGTCGGATTACTGCCTTTCATAGTGGCGAAACTGCATGCTCCCGAAGCCAAGGCTACAACTGTGTATCACAATCCGGCCTTATGCACCTAACTATTTGATATAAAATGCGAAGCCCGCGATACAGAGCGCGCCCCGCGACACACCGGAACAAGGACCGTAGATGGCTGACAAATGCCTGATCGTAGGCGATATCGGTGGAACGAATGCACGATTTGCACTGGCGAATCAGGCACATCCGGGCTTTCACGACGTTATCGAGCTGAAATGCGGCGACTATGAAACCTCGGGGGATGCGATTCGATACGTCCTCGAGCAGTTCGGCGTCAGCACGGCCGACGCGATGTGTCTGGCAGCCGCGGGGCCCGTGGTCGACGGCAGTGTCAATATGACGAACAACCACTGGGTGGTTTCTTCGGAGCACATCGCCTCGGAATTCGACGTCGACGCCGTCCGTTTGCTCAACGACTTTGAGGCCATCGCTTACTCGCTGCCTTTCCTCGCGGCAGAGGACCGCACGGTAGTCGGCGTGCCACAAGGTGTTGCATTGACCGGTCGCGACTTCAATGTGGCGGTGCTCGGGCCGGGGACGGGTCTTGGCGTTGCCGGGCTGATCGGCCGTGACAAGCGCCTGATTCCGATTACCGGCGAGGGCGGGCACGTGGCATATGCGCCGGAAACGGAACTGCAAAGCAAAATACTCAGGGTGCTGCGCTCGCGCTGGGACCGCGTGTCGGCGGAGCGGCTCGTCGCCGGATCGGGGCTTGAGAACATCTACGCGGCGCTGGCCGATGTCCGCAACGAGCCCGCAGAGTCGTTGTCGGCGCCCGAAGTCTTCAGATCTGCTGCCGATTCGTCCTCGCTTGCGGGCGAAGCCGTTGGCGTATTCTTCGAAATCATGGGCCAGGTCGCCGGAGATCTCGCACTTACGCTGGGCGCGTGGGACGGCGTCTACATCGCCGGGGGTATCGCCAAGCGCTATCCGGATATCCTTGCTGCCAGCCGGTTTCGAACGGCGTTCGAGAGCAAAGGACGCCACAGCCACATCGTCGAACGCGTGCCGACGTACCTGATCACACACGACCAGCCTGGTTTGCTCGGCGCGTCGTATCTTGCGCAGGAGCTCGGCGCTTCGCTTTGAGCCGCGCCGCTGCAAGCGATTGCGGCTGTGCCGCCCGCGACGAATTTCAGGGCCGCTTTATATTCTAGTCAGCCGGTGTTCTGGTCAGCCGGGTCGCCCGGCATCTCGGCGGGGCGCGGCACCGACGTAATTCCGGCCTCATGCCGCGGGAACTCGTCTGCATCGATCGTCTCGAGATAGCCGTGCCATGCCGCGTAGCCGATGACGGGCACAATCACGACCAGACCGACAAAGGCCGTCACCACTCCGAGCAGCAGCGACAGCACGACGATGGCCAGCCACACGACCATTGCGAGCTTGTTGCGCAGTACGGCGTTCACCGATGTCACGATTGCGGTGATGCTGTCGACGTCGCGATGCATGATCATCGGTAACGAGAACGCGCTCGCGGAAAACGTGACCGCCGCGAACACGGCGCCTATTGCCGACCCAAAGCCGAGGTAAAAGACCCAATCGGAAATTGTCGGGTCGCCGTCGGTCGGGAAAAATACGCTGACCATGATGGCTGCCCGGGCCCAGACGAGAAAGATCACGAGCAGTGCCAGCGCGAAGATCATCTCGTTGCTGAAGTGGCGTCTCCAGGCCGCTCGCGCGCTGCGGATCATCTGCGGTTCCTCGCCGCGCTCGAGCTGCGCGCTGATCGCGTACAGGCCGATGCAGGTCAGTGGCGCAAGAAACACGAAGCCGCCGAGCATGGCATACATGATCCACTGTCCGCCCTTGAACCAGGCCAGAAGACTCACTGTGCCGATCAGCAGTGCGACTGTCAGTCCGTACGCAAGGCTGTGCTGTGGCGCCCGAATGAGGTCGCGAACGCCGAGTCGCAACCAGCGGAACGGCGCCCAGGGCGACAGTTTGCGGCAAGGTGCGAGGAACGGCAGCTCATCGCGGTCGACTTCGATCTTGTCGGTCATAGCCGAATCCCCCCTGTTCCTGGGGACAGTATGCCTGATTACGATGCGTCCGGAACGAGTTCCCGGTAAAGCGCGATGGTCTTCGTCACCGTGTCTTCGTGGCGAAATTCGGTCGCAATACGCTGGCGGGCTGCTTCGCCCAGACGTTTTCGGAGATCGGCGTCCCCATGCAATCGCGCAATGGCCTCCGCGATGGCCCGGGCATCGCGCGGCGCCACCACGTAGCCGCTTTCGCCATCGATGACGAGTTCCGGGCTGCCGCCCGCGGTAGTAACGACCGGCGGGACGCGATAGACCATCGCCTCGATGATGGCACGCGCGAGTCCCTCGCGTTTTGTCGATGGCATGCAGAAAGCGTCGCAGGCAGCCGTAATTTCGTGCGCCTTCGTCACGAAGCCCGTGCGGTGAATCCGGTCACGCGCAGGATTGTTCTCGATGCATTTCGTCAGCTCAGCCGCATCCATACGGCCGACAAGAATCAGGTGCACGTCCTGCGGAAGCGCGGCCATGGCCTCGACGAGGTACTCGATGCCCTTGCGTGGCCGATAGTTTGCTGCACAGCCGACGACGAAAGCCCCTTCGGGAACGCCGAGTGCCCCGAGGTCTGCTTTTGCCTCCGGATACCACTCGAGCTTGTGCCCTTTGTATATCGTGACCGGCCGATCGTCCGGCATGCGCAGGAATGACGGCCGCATCTGGAGGAAATAGCGGCGAACTGCTTCGGCAACGCAGATGATCCGGTCGATCCGCGGGTTCAGGTAACGCATCCAGGACATCGGATCGAGGAAGCCGACCGCCCCCACGATACCGCGGTAGCAGACAACCTTTACGGGCAGACCTTTGCACGCGCGCAGGCCATTGCTGACCGCCTTGTTATTGTAGGTGTGCATGATGTGGTAACGGCCGCGGATCAGTTCCTCGCGCAGCGCGGCGATACCTTCCTTGTTGAAATTTGTCGGCAGCCGGATGTCGATCGTCGGCACGCCGGCATCCTCCAGCATCTGGTTGTTTGGATGGTCTGCGGGGCAGACGACCATCACCTCGATGCCGGCATTGTGCATACCGATGAAGGTCTCTATCGACGGTCGGTCGGCGTCTTCGGTGATGCAGAGCGAGCGTATGGCCACGCGATCAGCCGTCGTATTCGGGATTCTCGAGAATGCGGACGGCCACCTGCTGTCCGGTCACCGAAAACGCGATGTACTCGTACTTGACGCCCGTGCGCTCGACGAACTCCCGGAATGCCCTGAACTCGTGTTCCTGCCAGCGGTAGAAGTTGTAGTACTCGTCAAACAGTACGATCGCACCGGGCTGCAGGCGCGGGCCGAGGCCGTCGAAGATTGTCACTGTCGACGAGTAGAGATCACAGTCGACGTGCAGGAACGCGACGGGTTCCTCGTAGGTCTCGAGGAAGCCCGGCAACGTCGTGTCGAAGTAGCCGACGTGGAACAGAACGTTGTCGGGGACCTTAGGGCGCTTGCTCTGCGCGAAGGCGCCGACCGGATTGCCGTTCCAGTACTCCTGAATACCCTCGAACGAGTCGAAACCGTGTACGTTGCCGTCGACCCGTTCGGCAATCCACCGCATCGATTTGCCGCGCCCGACACCAAACTCGAGATACAGTCCATCCCTGTCGACCTGGTCGAGTGTGTACCCGACGAGCGCCTTGTGTTTCTCGAACCACGGCGCGTCCGGCATGTTCGCCTTGATGTAGTCGAGGGTGTCGCGTTTGGCCTCTAGGTTCATATCCACCAGGAGGTTGGACGCGTAGTGCTTGAGCATGAAGCGCCGGAAGATATATTCGCTCAGCGTGCGTTTGAGTAACGGCATTCGGATACCCGTCGGGGCGTAATGAATCGCCGCGTAAGGTACCACAGCTACTGGATTTTTGCCCCAAGGACCAGCTCGAAGGACGGCGGTCCGGATGTGCTTATCGACCCAAATACACCGTTCAGCGTAATTCGGATTGCGTTGATGTCCGGGTCGTAACCTGCGGTATCGGGGTCCGGCACATAGCCAAATGTCGCTCCGTTGTCGTCGGAGTACTCGATGATGCCGACAGTAACGCCCGGCGGCACCGGCGAATTCGAAACGTCCAGCTCGACCGGTGCTCCCGTCAGGCAACTTGTCGTGACGCAGAGGCTGAGATTCGCCGGGACGTCATCGGTAACCGTCAACGAGTCTGTATCCGGGGAGCGCGAACCGCGATTTTCCACCGCAATCCTGTATTCGACGGTGGCGTCCGGAATCGAGTAGGGGGCGCTCGCGCCGTTCACCGGGTCCCAGGTTGTGGTCACGGCTTTCGCAATGTCGAGGTCGACGTCGAAGTTTGCGTGGAAGGCTACGGATGCGGCGATGATTCCGGCCGATTCTGTCGTGTGATTGCGTTCGGAGTCGTTGTCGATATCTTCATCGACGGTCAGGCCGAGCGCGGTCGAGGTTTCGCTGCAGCGCCTGATCCAACCGCCATTGTTGCCATCGCGAGAGTTGACCGAGGCGACGGCAAGGGGCGTCGATGCGAACGGCACCGGGTAGACGTTCGTGTAGCAGCCATTGGACCAGCCCTGGATATTGTCGGGCGATGCGATCGACTGCAATGTCACGGCTGTGCCGAAACCGTCGACAAACGACAAGCTGGCGGGGTTGTCGATCGCGACGACGCCGACACGTTCGGGCAACACCGTACCGGCAGTCGATTCGCCGCGTTCCAGCGTGATCTCGACAGACGCAGGCCCGAGGTTTCGCATGCTTACCTCCATGAACGGTGCGGAAGTCGTGCCGGGTGGATTCTGACTCTCGCTCGCCATCGTTTGGATTTGCGCGATGGCGGCGGGCGCTGCCGTGAACGCGGTCGGGAACGCGACTAGGTCCCACGATACGCTGATGAGGCGATTGGCGAATGCCGCGGTCGTGCGCTCGAGTGCGACAACACGGGTGCCGTCCGGGAGAACGTGGTTTCCTGGTTCAATCGCGAGGTAGGCCGTCGTCATCGAGACGTGCGGGCCGTCGTTGGCGGACGGTTCGACCTGCAGCATCTCGAATCCGGTCGTGGTGACATTGCGTACACGAATCGTCGCCGGGTCACTTCCCTGGTTCGTGGGCAATACAAAAACGAGTGGTCTTGCGTCGAACGGCTCAAGAAAGGTCACGCTCGTCCAGGCGGGTACGGAAAACGTGTCGTTCAGAACGACAGGCGCCATTTCCATTTCGAACGCGCGCGCCGGAGCGTGCGGCGCTGCGCACAGCAGTGCCACCGTCAACCAGCCTGCCATCATTGCAGGGAATCGACGATCATTGCCCATGGTCCCGGCACGATACCGCCCGGCTCCCGGGGCGGCAGTGCGCCGCATCACAAATTGCCCGACCTGGACATTGTCCAAACTTGCGCTGCGTCACGGCTACCGGACCGCTGCCCTCGTAGACTGACGACCTTATTGTCAAATCGCACACCGGCCGCGCCCCAGTTTATGTCAAATGAGTGACCTGGATCATCATCACGTCAATCGTGTGCTGGTCGTCGACGATGACCCGCTTCTGATCAACGAATATCTGAAGTGTCTTGGTGAGGACTACGAACCGGACACTGCAACCACGACGCTGGGCGACCTCGAGAAGGTCCTGCTCGGTGAAGAAACCGACGATAAAGGCGTCGCACGATTCGAAGTGCACTCGCGAAACCAGGGCGAGCACGCGATCGAAGCCGTCCGAGTGGCAAATGAGCGCCGGGAGCCGTTCTCGATCGTGTTCATCGATAGCTGCATGCCGCCGGGTGTCGACGGCCTCGAGGCAGCCAGGCAGGTGCGCGATATCGACCCGAACGTCAACATTGTCATCGTTACGGATTCACTGGATTCGGATCCCGACAATCTTGGCAAGCAGATACCGCCGGCCGACAAGGTGTTCATATTCAAGAAGCCCTTCCATGGCGCGGAGTGTCGTCAGCTGGCAGCCGCGCTGTGCGGCAAGTGGCATGCCGATATGGCATTGCGCGAAGCGAATGAAGACCTCGAGCGACGCGTCGAGGAGCGAACAGAGGCGCTGCAGAAGATAGCCTATTTCGACCTCGTAACCCGCCTGCCCAATCAGCTGCTCCTGATCGAGGAGCTCAAGAACCTGATCGGCAAAGCCGAGGATACCGAGGGTGATACCGCTGTCGTATTGCTCGACTTCGATCGTTTCAGTTTTATCAACGAAACAATGGGCTACGACGCCGGTACCGAGTTGCTTCGGTCGATCGGTAATCGTCTGAGCCGCACTTTCGTCGAGGAGCAGGACCCGCATCGGGCCATCGTAGGGCGCTTTGGCGCCGACGAATTCGCCGTAATAATGCCCGGCGTAGAGTCCGAAGATGCGATCACCGAACTGGCAGAGAAAGTCCGGAAGACCGTCGAGGAGCCCTTCCTGATCAACGGCCGTGATCTGTTTCTCAAAGCCGCGATCGGCGTGGCCTGGCACCCCGTGCACGGACGAGACGCCAAGGCCGTGTTCCGGTGCGCCGAGGCAGCACTACATCGCTCGATTCGTCGCCTCGACAACGCGATAACCTACTACCACAGCGAGATGCGCTTTCGGGCGCGACACAAGTTCGATCTCGAGGCGGAGCTTCGCAGCGCGATCGAAAACGGCCAGATTACGGCGCACTACCAGCCCCAGCAGTCGACGAAGACCGGCGAATTGGCAGGCGTCGAAGCGCTGGCGCGCTGGATTCGTCCCGATGGCTCCGTTGTGCCGCCGTCCGATTTCATCCCGTTGAGCGAAGAGGTTGGCATCTCGGACGTGCTGTTCGAGTCCATCATGCACACGGTCTGCGACGACGTTGCCTCGTGGCGCGAAACGGCCGACTGGCGCGTGCCGGTCAGCGTGAACGTGTCAGCGCACCAGCTTCGCAATCGCGACCTGGTCAGCCTGATCAAGAGTATCCTGACCGAGAAGGCCGTGGATCGTGAACTCATTAACCTCGAACTGACCGAGACCGTATTGCTCGAGGACTTGACCGTGGCGCAGCCCTTGCTCAACGACCTGGCGTCTTACGGTGTGGGCATACACATTGACGATTTCGGGACCGGATACTCGTCCCTGAGTTACCTCGCCCAGTTGCCCGTGCAGACACTCAAGATCGATCAGGCCTTCACCTCGCAACTGTCCGACCCGGACGCGAACACCAAAGTCGTCGAGGCCATCATCGCGCTGGGCAAGGCAATGGGCCTCGAGGTCGTGGCCGAAGGCGTCGAGACGGCGCAGCAGTACGCGGTCGTGCGACGCCTGGGCTGCGATCTCGTGCAGGGGTATTTCATCGCCAGGCCAATGTCGGCGTCGCAGCTCGAGGCCTGGCGCGGCGGGTATGTCGATACACAGAGCCTGAAGCGCAGATCTACCGTCGTGGGGATCGACGAAGTGCGCAAGAAAAAATAAGCGCGTACAGCTGAAGCTGTACGCGCTTGATCTTCCGGGTCGCGAAGCAACCCTTACCCGGACTTACCGTTCCGTAATTCGCAGTACGACGCGGCGGTTTTCTGCCTTGCCTGCTGCCGTCGCGTTGTCGGCTATCGGCTGCGATTCGCCGTAACCACGGACCGTCATGCGATCGACGGCGATACCGGCATTGGCGAGGTAGTCGAATACGGTCTGCGCACGGCGTGCCGAGAGGCTCTCGTTGTAGTCGGCTGCGCCGTCACTGTCCGTATGCCCGGCAACCTCGACCTTGATGGTCGGATTCTTCTCCAGGGTCGCCGCCGCATCGTTGAGGATGCTCTCCGCACCCGGGAGCAGGCGATCGGAGTTGCTCTGGAAGTTGACGCCTTCGAGACGAATCTCCTCCTTGATCTCGCAACCCCGAATGTCGACCTGCGTGCCGGCAGGCGTCCCGGGGCACTGATCGAGGCGGTTGACGACGCCGTCGCCGTCATCGTCCAGCTCGCAGCCGTTGGCATCGACGGGTTGGCCGGCGGGCGTACCCGGGCACTGATCCTTGTCGTCGGTCACACCGTCGCCGTCACTGTCGTTCGGGCAGCCACTGGCATCCACGGAAACGCCCTTCGGCGTGCCCGGACACCGGTCGACGGAGTCCTTGACGCCGTCGCCGTCACTGTCGCGTTCGCAGCCGAACGAGTCGACCGGCGCGCCGGCCGGCGTGTTCGGGCAGTTGTCCGAGCGGTCTTCAACGCCGTCGCCGTCGCTGTCGACCCACCTCGGCGTGCCGGCGCCAAACGGAATCTGCAGGCCGAGGCTGAACAGATTGTCTTTGAGACTCCGCTCAGCGACCGTATCCACGCGATGACGCCACTCGCCACGCAAGGCGACGTTGCCGCTGAACATGTCAAGGTAGAACCCGGCGCCGCCAGAGATCATGCCACCGTCTCGCTGGGGACCGGCACTCAATTGGTCGATCTGCATATACCCTACGCCGCCAAACAGGTAGGGGCTGAAGCTCTCGCTACGGAGGAAGACGCGCTGCACGTCGAAACCAATGCCGAGTTGGTCCTGGTCCAGGTTTTTGAGCGCGGCGATCTGCAAGAGGAATTCGATATTTACATGTTCGCTAACGGCCTTACCCATGCCGAAGTGGCCACCCTTGATACCGTCTTCGGCGTTGCGGTCCGTGTCGTCATCTATGTAGGTGCCCATGGCCGAGAAATAGCCCTGGCCGGCCTCGGCGTCGGCAAATGCCGTGCTGGCGCCTGCGAGTGCGATTGCGGTCGCCGCAAAAGCGCAGATAAGTGTTCTCATAAGACTTGCTCCCTCGTGTTTTCCCCAGCTCGCAGCCGCAGCGTTGAGCTTTGCTGATTCTTCTCGCATAGACGCGTGGTGCCGCGCACAGGTCACATCAGCGCCCGTGAGCGCGTCGGTGTGACCCTAATGCTGACTCAGGCGTCAAATTGACACATCATAGTGGTAGCACCATTGCGAATGCGGCGATTCTAGCACCTGATGACTGACAAGCGTAACGAGAACTCGGTCCGCCGGCTCATGCAGACCGGAATGGACGACGAGCAGCGCACGTCCCGCGCGCGATCAGCCGTGAGCCGTGCGCGGCGGCAGGTCGGTCAGCGCGACACTTTGGCGTTTGCTCTCGTGCGAATCTGGTCGGCGCTTGCGCGATTGTTGGCCCCTCTGTTCGCTTACTTCGGCGAAAAGCAGGCGCGCACCGTCTATCAGAATACATCCGGCCTCGCGTCTCGCGCGGGCGAGTCAAAGAATAAAGATTCCGATTAGGTCTGCCGGGCGCGAAACCTGACGGCCAGGTCATGCAAGAGGGGAAAATCATGATAGATGAAGTCCAGCAAACACTGTGGCAGCCGATGGTCAGCCTGTGGACCAAGGTTGCGGAGTTTCTACCCAACCTCGCCGGCGCCTTGTTATTACTGATCGTCGGTTATCTCGTCGCCAAGGGTATCGGCATCGCGATCGCCAAGCTGCTCGCGAAACTCGGTCTCGATAAACTGACCGAGCGCGCAGGCGTGACGAGCGCCGTCGCAACAACCGGCATCGATACGACAGCCTCGGCGATCATCGGCAAGATAGTCTACTGGTTGATCTTTCTTCTCTTCATGATCGCGGCCGCGGACAGCCTCGGCCTGCCGCGGGTCTCCGATACGATTAACGGGTTCGTCCAATACCTGCCGAAGATCATCGGTGCGCTGCTGGTCACCATCATCGGCTTGTTTGCCGCCCATCTCGTGCGGTCAGCAGTCGAGACCGCGTCGGCCGGAATGCAGCTGGACTACGGCAAGCCGCTCGGCACGCTGATCTACATGCTCATCGTCATCGTCGTCGTCTCATTGGCCATCGGCCAGCTCGAAATCGAGACCGACCTGCTAAATCAGGTCGTTTCGATTATCCTGTTCGCGATCGGCGCTGCCGTCGCACTCTCGCTGGGAATGGGTACGCGCGCAACGGCCGGCAATATCATCGCCGGTCTGTATGCACGTGACCTGTTCCCGCCCGGGGACAAAATCACGGTCGGGGAGATCTCCGGCCGTGTGATCGAGGTCAGCACGACGAGTACGCTTGTCGAGCTCGACGACGGCACCGTGTACACGCTGCCGAACAGCGTGCTCGTCGAGAGCAAGGTTCATACGACGGACCGGCTCTGAATCCCGGGCAACGCAGGCCGCTTCCGAAAGAGTACAAGGCTCTTTCGGATGAGCAGCTGGTCACGCGCGCGCGTGATGAGCTGCCGTATCGTACGCGTGCGTACGAGGAACTGATGCGCCGGTACGACCGGCTGATTTTCAGCATCTGTCTGCGTCTCGTTGGAAACAGGCAGGATGCGGAGGACATTACACAGGACACAATGCTCAAGCTGTTCTCGAAGCTCGGCAGTTTCGAAGGCCGTTCATCGTTCAAGACCTGGTTGGTGCGGGTGACGCGCAATGCCTGCAAGGACTGGTTGAAGAAGAGGGCGATATCGAAGCAGTACACCGACGTATTGGCGCAGGAACCGCAAGAGCCAACGACAATCGAGGTAGAGGAAGATCGCCTGATCGGTTTGCTCAAAGAGCTGTCCCCGGCCGATCGCGACATTCTTACACTGCGCTTCGTCGCCGACTTCGGGCTTGCGGAAATCGCCGAAACGACAGGTCTGGGACTGAGCGCGACGAAGATGCGGCTTTACCGGGCGATTGAAAGACTTGAGAATCTCGCGACCGAGGTATTCGGCGACGAGTTGCGAGACCCCTGAATATCACCAAAGAACCATCCAACCAAAGGAGAGAAACATGAGTGTTGCCAAGATTTCCGAACTGACGGCGGAATCGTCGAAAAGCTTCGAGGATGCGATCGAGAAAGGGATTCGCAAAATGAGCAAAACTGTGGACAATATCGAGGGCGCGTGGATCAAGGAACAAAAAGTCGTCGTCAAAGACGGGGAAATCAGCGCCTACCGCGTGACGTTGAAGATCACCTTCATCGTGAAATAACCTGAAGCACTTGCTCAAGAAAAAACGACAGGAGAAACAAATGGCAGGCAAATTTGAAATCTACAAAGACAAAGCGGGTGAATTCCGGTTTCGCTTGAAGGCGTCCAACGGACAGAACATCCTTGGCAGCGAGGGCTACAGCAAGAAGGCTAGCTGCATGAACGGTGTCGAATCGGTCCGCAAGAACTCGCAGAATCCCGATCGTTTTCAGAAGAACGAGACGGCATCGGGCCGTTACAACTTCAAGCTTTGCGCAGCGAACGGTCAGTGCATCGGCACGAGCCAGACATACGACTCGGCTTCGGGTTGCAGCAATGGCATCAAGAGCGTTGCCAAGACAGCCCCGGATGCGACGGTCGACGACCAGACCTGATTTCCGCCCGATTTGACAATAAACCTCGTTTCTGCCGCCGCATGTGTCAACCACTGCGGCGGCAGTTCGTTGTACTCCTGACAACGCGCTATTTGTACGGATACAAGGAGTATTGGCATGGAAACGAGGAAGATCATTTGGACGCTGGGTAGCCTGCTGTTGTTGAACTCAACGGTATTCGCCGATACCGGCGACCGCGTCGAGGAGCGACTCGACAATCGTGGCGACCGAATCGAAGAGCGCCTCGACAATCGCGGCGATCGTATTGACGAGCGTCTCGACAACAAGGGTGAACGCATCGATGATCGGCTGGATAACCGTTCGGATCGGGCGGAAGCCGCCGGCCGAGATGGTCTTGCCGAGCGACTCGATCGCAAGGGCGACCGGATCGACAAACGTCTCGATCGTAAGGGCGACCGCGTGGACAACCGGCTCGACAATCGTGGCGAACGCGTCGATCGAAAACTGGATAGAAAAGGCGAGCGGGCGGATCGGCGTCACGACCGCCGCCAGGGACGTCGCGGCCGAGGATAGATCGGGTCATACACGGAAATGGCCGGCGGCGTTAGTGCCGCCGGCCTTTTTTTGCGCTAGGCTGTGCGCTCGCAACGCGGGCTCACGTACATGACGAAACGCAACTGGTCGCTCGATTCACTGGTTCTGATCTTCTCGTTCATCGTCCTTGCGCAACTGCTGTCCTACGTAGTCCCGCACGGGCAGTTCGAACGGGCCGCGTTACCCGACCAGCCCAATCGCATCGCCGTCGTGCCGGGTACCTACGAATCCCTGGGCCCCGGGGAGCGCGAAGTTCTGCCACCCTGGCATTTCCTGCTGGCCATCTCCGACGGGTTCTCTTCGGCGCAAGCCATCATCTTTCTCATCTTTCTCGTCGGGGGCGTCATTGCCGTGCTGCGGCAGACCGGCGCAATCGATGCGGCTTTGCATGGCGCCGTGGAACGACTCGGCAGGAGTCCGTGGATTCTGATCGGTGGTTGCCTGCTGCTGTTCAGCGCGGGCTCATACACGATCGGCATGGGCGAGGAGTACGTGCCGCTCGTACCGATTATTGTCACGATGTCTCTCGCGATGCGGCTGGATGCCGTCGTTGCGATGGGGATGGTCTGGATACCGTACGGCATCGGCTGGGCCTGTGCCGGCATCAATCCGTTCGGTGTGCTGATCGCGCAGGATATTGCACAGGTGCCGCTGACGTCCGGCTGGGCACTGAAGCTCGTGATGATGTTCGGCTTTCTCGCCGTCGCGTTCCATCATATCTACCGCTATGCGAAGGCCGTCAAGGCCGACCCGTCGAAGAGTCTCGTCGCCGACGTCGACTATAGCACCGGCTTCGAGCCGCCGGCGGACGTACGCATGACCCTACCGCGCGTGCTGACGCTGATTGTCTTCGTCGTGGGCCTCGCCGGGTTCGTTTACGGCGTGAAGGCTTACGGGTGGTACATCCCGGAGCTCAACGCAGTGTTTCTCGGTATCGGCCTGGTGTCGGCGATCATCGCCGGCCTGTCGGCGAGTGAGACTAGCCGCACGTTCCTGGAAGGCGCCGCGGCGATGACACCGGCCGCGCTTCTCGTTGGCTTCGCGCGCACGATCGAAACCGTGCTCTCGGACGGGCAGATAATTGACACGATCGTCCATTCGATTGCCGGCCTGCTCGAAGGGCTGCCCGCCGAGGCTTCGGCGCTCGGCATGTTGGTCGTGCAATCGATCTGCAACCTCTTCATCCCGTCGGGTAGCGGTCAGGCATTCGTGACAATGCCGATCATGTCGCCACTGGCTACGCTGACCGACGTGCCGCAACAGACTGCGGTGCTGGCTTACCAGTTCGGCGACGGCTTCTCGAACATGCTCGTGCCGACCAGCGCGCTGGTCATGGGCGCACTCGCCCTCGGCAAGGTCCCGTATACGGCATGGTTTCGCTTCGCCGGACCGCTGCTTCTTAAACTGCTGGCGCTGTCCGCGGTATTCCTGATTGTCTCGATGCAGGTCTGGGGAGGCTCCGGCGTCTAGTTCCGGCGGTACCAGGAAACGCCTTCGGTATCGGTCTCCGCGGTCATCTCTCCGGCGCTAACGAGGTAGCGCAGGTGGGCGAGCGATTCGCCGGTCGCCATGATTCGATTCGTATCGTCGATCATCGAACTGAACAGGTCGTCAAACGTGTCGACGACGCGCCTTGGTTCCGCTGCATTGTTCAACAGGATGTCAAGCCTGTCCGTGTGATCCTTGCGCAGCTGTTCTAGACGCGCGTGTGCACCCCGAAAGGGTTTGCCATGAGCGGGCAGGATCAGCACGTCCTCGGGCAGGACCGCCTCCAGCTTGTTGATCGAGTCGAACCAGTCACGGAGGGGATCGGCCTGCGGTTCCGTCGGCCAGACGCTGACGTTCGGCGAGATAGTCGGCAGGATCTGGTCGCCGGAAATCAGGATATTCCGATCGGCATCGTAGAGACAGGCATGTTCGGGTGAATGCCCGCTGCCGACGATGATCTGCCAATCGTAACCTGCGAAATGCAGGTGTTCGCCATCCTGCATCCGGCGGTAGGACAAGGGCATCGCCCCGACGAGTTTGCCGAACGCGCCGAACGTTGCGCGGTACAGGGAAAGTTGCTCGTCTGTGAAGCCGGCAGCTTTGTAGAATTTCACGCCTTCGGACGGCGCCTCATGGCCAGTGTCGCCGATCAGGATACGGCAAAGCAGGTACTCCGAACGCGTCATCCACAGATCGACGCCGTAATGGTCGACGAGCCAGCCCGCGCAGCCGACGTGATCCGGGTGCAGGTGCGTCGCGATGACGTGTGTTGCCGGGTCGCCGTTCATCGCCCCGGCGAACGTCGCTTCCCAGACTCCGCGGCTTGTCTTCGTGTCGACGCCGGTGTCCACGATGACCCAGCCATCGTCGTCGCGGAGAAGCCAGAGATTGATGTGGTTCAGTGCAAAAGGTAGCGGCATTCGCAGCCAGGTAATGCCCTCGTTAATGCGTGTGGTTTCTCCACGCGCGGGCCGCGCTATGGGCTCGTATTCAATTCCTTCCATGCGGCGAGCTTAACAGGACCGAATCCGCGTATCTCGAGATATCGACTCGCATCGTCGACCGTTGCGGGGAGGTTGCTTTCGTCGAGTTTCGGCATCGCGTCGTCGAGCCAGGCTTCGAATTCGCGGACCAGCGATCGCTCCCACCGCCGCTCGGCGTTGTAGCCGAAGATATCGAACGGCCCGCCGCGAAGTCCCTTGAACTTCGCAAGTACGCGAAACACTGGCAACATCCAGCCGCCGAATTCGCGTTTGCGCGGCCGGCCGCGGGCGTCGGTTTTGCCGCCGAGGAGCGGTGGCGCAAGGTGGAAACGTACCCTGGCATCTGCGCCATAGTCGCGACGGATCTGCTCGATGAATTCCTTGCGCGCGTGCAGTCGCGCGACCTCGTATTCGTCCTTGTAGGCGAGCAGGCGGAAGTATGCATGCGCGACGGTGCGCGAGAGCTCGTCGCCGCCGCCCGCCTTTTCTTCCGCCACGCGAACGCGTTCCATCGCCGTCGTGTACTTCCGAGCGAGGTCCGCATTCTGGTAGTCGACCAGGAAGTCAGCACGCCGCGCGATCATGTCTTCGAGCGACTCGTCGCCCTGAGCGCCCTGGCCGTCCAGCAGTTCGGCGATCGCGGCAGGATCCTGTGCCGCGATTCGACCCCAAGCGAACGCACGCTTGTTGTCGTCGATCTTGACGCCATTGAGCTCGATCGCGCGCAGCAACGCTTCGAGCGAGAGCGGTATGAGACCGTTTTGCCAGGCGGCGCCAACCATCATGACGTTGGCATAGATCGAATCGCCCATCAGGCGCTCGGCGAGGCTGTTTGCATCGATGGTCTTCAGATTGCCGTGGCCAATGACATCGGCAATCGCCGCAATGCGCTCGTTCGCGCGCAGATTGGCGTCGCGCTGACGCACGAAATCGCCCGTCGGCATCTCGGCTGTGTTCAAGAGCGCGCGGGTGTGGTTGTGCTGATAGGTGATTGAAGCTTTTGGCTGCGAGCTGACGACGAGGTCGCAGCCAATCAACGCATCCGCTCGAGCGGTCTCGATACGCACCTGGTTGATGCTGGCAGGTTCTTCACCGATGCGCAGGTAACTCAGGACAGGTCCGAACTTCTGTGCGAAGCCCATGAAATCCAGTTCGCTGGCACCCTTGCGCTCCAGGTGGGCCGCCATCGTGATGAGTGCGCCAACGGTAATGACGCCGGTACCGCCAACGCCTGTCACGAGCAGGTCGTAGCAATGGTTGATCTCCGGGATGTCCGGGCCGGGCAGGGCCGCCTCCAGCAATTCGAACGCCTCGTCGTGTACGCTTCCCATTGCCGCCTTTTGCCGTTTGCCTTCTACTGTGACAAAGCTGGGGCAGAAACCGTTGACGCACGAGTAGTCCTTGTTGCAACTGTTCTGGTCGATCTGTCGTTTGCGGCCGAACGGCGTTTCCTTCGGCACGACCGACAGGCAGTTCGATTCAACCGAGCAGTCGCCGCAACCTTCGCAAACGAGGTCGTTGATCACGACGAACTTGTTCGGATCCTCGAGCTTGCCGCGTTTGCGGCGGCGACGTTTCTCGGTTGCGCAGGTCTGTGCGTAGATCAGTACCGTTACGCCCGGGATTTCGCGCAGCTCTCGCTGGACGCCATCGAGATCGCGACGATCGGAGATCGTGGTGCCCGGCGGGAATTCGGCGGCGGTGAACAGCTCCGGCTCGTCCGAAACGATCGCGATACGCTCGACGCCTTCGGCGTTTACCGAGTGCGCGATGCCCTGCACCGACAACGGACCATCGAACGGCTGGCCACCGGTCATCGCAACGGCATCGTTGAAGAGGATCTTGTAGGTAATGTTCGTGCCCGCCGCAATCGCCTGGCGAATGGCGAGCGATCCCGAATGATAGAACGTGCCGTCGCCCAGATTCTGGAAGACATGCTGGTTACCGTTGAACAGCGCCCGCGGAATCCAGTTGACGCCTTCGCCGCCCATCTGGATCAGGCCGTCCGTTTCGCGGCCCATCCAGCTGGCCATGAAATGGCAGCCGATTCCGGCCAGCGCCTGCGAGCCCTCGGGTACCTTCGTCGACGTATTGTGCGGGCAGCCCGAACAGAAATAGGGGATACGCTGTGCGCCGCCGATCTCGATCGGATGCGCGCGGCGCTGCAGCTCTTGGGCGCGTCGGCTGAATCGGTTACCGCCGAGCACACGGTCGAGGCGACGCCCGACGATCGGCACGAGGTCCATCGGTGTCAGTTCGCCGATCCAGGGTACGAGGCGTTCGCCGTTCTCGTCCTCCTTGCCGACCATGCTGTTGGGCTTGCGGCCCGGGTAGTCGTAGAAGTACTCCTTGAACTGGCTCTCGATGATCCCGCGTTTTTCCTCGACGACCAGCACCTCGACTTTTTTCTGCACGAAGTCGAGCGCACCCTGTGGCTCGAGTGGCCAGACCATACCGACTTTGTAGACGTCGATGCCGAGTCGGCGCGCTTCCGTCTCCTCGATGCCGAGCAGGCGAAGGGCCTCCATCAGGTCTAGATGGCCCTTGCCCGTCGTGACGATGCCGAACCGCGCGTCCGGCACGTCGAAGACCTTGCGATCGATCGGATTGGCGGCAGCGAACGCGAGCGTCGCGGCCTTTTTAGCCTCGAGTCGCTCCTCGATCTGCGGGCCCGGGAAATCGGGCCAGCGGTAGTGCAGGCCCGTCTCGGGAATGCTGTAGTCGGTCGGTATGGCGAACTGAGGGTAAGGCTTCAGCTCGACCGACATTGCGGACTCGACGGTTTCGGTGACGGCTTTGAATCCGACCCACATGCCCGAGTAGCGGGACAACGCGAAGCCGTACAGGCCGTAGTCCAGGTACTCGGCGACATTCGCCGGGTTCAGCCACGGCATCATGAACGTGAGAAACGCGACGTCGGACTGATGCGGCATCGACGACGACACGCAACCGTGGTCGTCACCGGCAACAACGAGCACGCCGCCTCTCGGGGAGCTGCCGTAGGCGTTGCCGTGCTTGAGTGCATCGCCGGCGCGATCGACGCCCGGGCCCTTGCCGTACCACATGCCGAACACGCCATCGACCTCTCGGGCCGGGTCTGTCTCGACCTGCTGCGAACCGAGCACGGCAGTTGCGGCAAGGTCTTCGTTGACGGCCGGCAGGAATTCGATACGGTTCTCTGCAAGAAAGGACTTCGCGCGCCAGAGTTCGAGGTCGACCATGCCGAGCGGCGAGCCGCGGTAGCCGCTGACGAAGCCGGCCGTATCGAGGCCGGCAGCCGCATCCATGGTGCGCTGCATGAGCGGAATGCGGACGAGCGCCTGCGTGCCGGTCAGCAGGACGCGTCCCGACTCGCGGCGATAGCGGTCGATGAGTTCATAGTTGTCGAGCATGACCGGACAGTATCGCGCAACACGCCCGGGAAAGGGTGCCAATCATCCCGCTCAGAGCATAAAATTCGGTATAATCTCCCAATATTTCGCCAGGAACGGGACAGTTTTGATGTTGGAGGCAAAAGATCGCAAAATCCTCTCCGAGCTGCAGCGTGACAGCCGTCTGACGATGCAGGAGCTCGGAGAGCGAACGGGCATGTCGAGCTCGGCGTGCTGGCGGCGCGTCAAGAGCCTCGAGGAAGCCGGCATCATCGATCGCTACGCCGTCATCGTCGACACGCGTAAAGCAGGCTTCGATTTCTCCGCCGTTGTGCATGTCTCGCTCGCTCGCCATGAGCAACAGAACGTCGAGCGTTTCGTCAAGGAAGTGCTGAGGCACCCCGAAGTACTCGAATGCTTCGCGACGAGCGGCGAGGCCGATTTCCACCTGCGAGTCGTCGCTGAAGACATCGATGCCTACAACGCCTTCCTCGACGACTTCATCTTTCGCTTGCCCGGCGTTTCGCAGGTGCGCTCGAACATCGTCCTGAAAGAGATAAAGGCCGACACGGCCTTGCCGTTCAAATGAACGTCGTCCTGTCCGGGTTAGGGGAATCCGATCCGTTGCAACAGGTCCTGGTACCCTGGATCGTCCCGCAGCTCGTCGAACACGGGCATGGCTTTGACATGCACGAGCTGAGGGTGCCGATACGTGTACGCCGTCTCCAGCCAATCCAGGGCTTTGTCCGGAGCACCCGCCAGGGCATACAGCTTCGCAATCGTGATGAAGCCCTCATGCTCAGGATCCCGTTTGGTCAGAGCTTCCGCAAGACTGTAGACGGCGCCCAGGTAGCCGGATTCTGAAAAGCCTTGTTCCATTGCGAGCAAAAGAACTTCGTCTTTCCCCCAACTTGCCTTGTAAGCCGCAAACGCTTCCTCGAATCTGCCTGTGAGCCAGAGGGCCTCATGGTAGTCGGTCAGGTTTGGCAGCAACTCGGGTCGCGTCGAAAGTAACTTCTGCGCCTCGGCGATAACGTCGTCGTAGTGTCTGGCGAGGATCCTGTGAAAGGAAACAACATTGTTGGCCATTGGTGAGAGGGGATCGTACAACAGCCCGATTTCGACCTGCTCGAGGCTTCCCTCGAGATCGCCCATTACCATCAGATAGTCGGCATATGCGTGCCGTGTGCGTGCGTCATTGGGCATCAGTTCAAGCGCTCTTGAGAGGTTCTTCGCTGCACTCTCCCAATCCCAGTCAAAGTAAAGCTGGATAACGCCGAGGCCTGCGTGTCCACCCGCTGAGTTGCTGTCCAGGCTGATGGCCGTAAGCGCCGCCGCCCGTGCCTCGGGCACAAACGCCGCATCTGGCGTCCACTCGAAGAGCTGTTTGACCAGGTATGTCCCCGCAACGCCGACATGAGCGGGTGCAAACGACGGATCAAGCTCTACGGCCTCCTGGAAGCAGTCAAGGCTCTTGTCAAACATGTAGCGGTCAAAATAATGTTGCCCCTGCAGAACAAGTTCATGCACCTTTGGCTCGACCGTCCGGCGTTCCGCGACCCGTTCGACGGCTCGATGATTGACAGTAGCTCTGACCTCGTCGGCGATGGCCATCGAAATCTCGTTGATTAGGGTCAGAACATCACCGAGATCGCGATCGTAATTCCTCGCCCAGAGATGCTCATCCTCCGAGCCGCAAATGAGCTGTGCAGTGATACGAACACGCTCTCCGTCACGCAGCACCGAGCCTTCGATCACGGCGTCCACGTTCAGTTCGCGGGCAATCTCGGGAATTGACTTGCTGGTGTTCTCGTAGCGCATAGCAGAGGTCTTGGAGATTACCCGAAGTTCCGTTGTCTGCGACAAGCGGGTAATGAGTGCGTCTTGCATGCCCTCGACGAAGTATTTCTGCGCGGGGTCATCGGAGAGGTCTTTCAGCGGCAGAACGACGAGCGACTGAATAACCTCATCGGGCGGGAAGATCAGATTGCGTCCGCCAGCGACAATAGCGAACAGAGCTGCAATAACGAGGACAATGACGAGTATTTGCGAAACCCCGGAAACCGGGAGCCGGGATCGTCCATAGGCCGGCCGCCCAACCGCATCCCCGTCGGTCACCTCCTCGACGTTGCCGACGAATCTGTAACCGCGACCGTGAATCGTCTTTATGACGACCTGTCGCTGTCCGTCATCGCCCAGCGCCTGCCGGGCACTCTTGATGTGATTGCTCAGCGTCGTATCGGAGACGACTCGATTGGCCCACACATTGTCCAGCAGTTCCTGCCGTGTGAGCACGCGGTCCCGGTTCTCGAGCAAGTAGACGATCAGGTCGAAGACCAGCGGTTCGACGGGGACGCTCTCGCCATCTCTCGTCAACAGGAAATTGGCAGGGTCGATCGCTGCGGAGCCCACTCGATAGATCATCGCCTCTCCATCCTGCCCGGCCGGTGCTGCAGCGAGGCATGCCCGCTTGGTCCGGGGCTATGCCAATTATGAACCTTGCGTCGGCATTAGTCAGACAATCGTTACGAAATGAACACACGATCTTCAAGCTTTTCGGGGCCGACTGCGAATACTCGGAGCATGAGAGCAAGACCGTCAATACGAACCGGCTGCTCAATATCGCAGACTGAGTCACGGAGGAGGTAAATCATGAAGCAATTCATCACGAAGACCGCAGTCGTGCTGCTGATCGTCACGCTCCTTGGACCCGCCGCTCTGGCCGGCGGTCAGAAGAGCTGCTACTTCGCTTTCGGCAATGGCGTCGTCGAACAGGTCCTGGCGCCCGAAGGGATGCCGCAAAACCCCTACCTGGGTCCTATCCATCTGCGCATTGGCCGAGTGCATCTCGAGGGCTCGGTTGACATGGTGATCACCGGCGGATTCGATGTGGCTACCTTCGATCCGGCCGCCGCGGAAACCCGTGTCACCGGGTTTGGCAAAGCCACGTTCGACTTCGGCGATCTGGGTGCGTTTCACACCTGGGAGGTCGACACGTCAACAATGATCGGACCGTATCCGCCTGAATATGCAACGCTGCGGGGCGACATAAGGACCGGACCGGCTCGCGATGCGAAGCCGACTGTCCCGCCCGGGGCATGGGGCAGAGGTTACTTTGCGCACGCCAATGCGACTTTCAAGGGGTTCGGTTGGAACCATTTCCGCGTAATCAATCAGGATGGCCTGTTGGTCAACGAATTCACATACTATGTGTGGGGCAAGATCTGCAATATTGATATGAAGGGAATCCGGCAGGCACTGTAACAGTAGTGGCGGGCGACAACCCTTTGGGCTCCCAAGGGCACACGATACGCTGGTGTCGTATGCCCTGGGCGAGTCAACCGGCTGCCTTGCGAATGGCGGCTTTCACCTGCTCGGTGATGGCTGCGGCATCCGATTTCTTGGTCAGCGTCGAGATGACTTCCTTGGACTCCGCGTCGACGAGCAACATGAAACCGGTCGCGCCGGCGTTGCGATCGAAGAAATCCCCGATCCCAAGTGAGCTAGCCAACATTGCAGCCTGGTGGCGACGAGTCGCATCGGTCAGATCGAGACGGACGAACAAGACCGGCTCATTGTCGAGATTCGCCTTGCCGCGCGCCTTGTCGACCTCGGGTTCGAGTATTTTGCAGCTGCCGCACCAGTCGGCGTAGAACAATATGCCCAAGACCTCCGGCTCTTGAGTGTCAGGGGCGGCTAGAGATGGTGACACAATCATTGCCAGCGCAAAGATGGCGGCGAGTCGTGACATCGGGGTTCTCCTTTCCTGTTTCTGCATATGTCATGACCAAGACCGCCACACCGGTGTATTTATTTCAGAAATGCCGAAAGACGACTGGATTCAGTCGGCAATGCGCCTTAACGTCGCACTCTGGCGTGTTGCCGCGGTAAATTCGTTTGCGGCGCCGGAAACCGGAGCAACAGACCCCGAGTCCCTGCCAGCACATGGGCGAATCTGCAGGAGCGTTTCTTGAACATCGTCTTCGATCTGGGTGGTGTCGTCGTGAATTGGCAGCCAGGCAAACTGGTCAGCAGCGTTTTCGACGATACAGAAACTCAACAGCTCGTCAGGAAGCAGATTATTGAGCATGCAGACTGGCTCGAGCTGGACAGAGGTTGTCTCGGGCTGGATCGGGCGATCAATCGTGGCGCAGCGAGGACGGGTCTACCGTCTGAAGATATCGAAAAGCTCTTTCAAGCGGTCCCACCTTCGCTTACCCCGATTGAAGCGACGATTGAGCTTGTTCATGAACTAAGCCGAACACCCCACAGCTTGTTCGTTCTATCGAATATGCACCTCGCCTCGATCGCGTATCTCGAGCAACACCACACGTTCTGGGGCGTTTTCGACGGTATCGTGATTTCCTCCCGGGTGAACAAGGTCAAACCGGAGATTCCGATCTACGAGCATCTGCTTGACCGGTTCCAGCTCGAGCCCGGCGACACGGTTTTTATCGATGACCTGGAGGAGAATCTCACGGCCGCGTCGTCGGTTGGGATTCAGACGATCAGATTCCGCGATACTGCTCAGTGCAGGCGGGCGTTGGTCAATCTTGGCTGTCTGTAGCGCAAGAGAAGACGTCTAGATCGAGTCGATGATGCTGTTGAGCGTCTTGCTCGGCCGCATTGCGGCGCTCGCGAGGGCATCGTCCGGTTGGAAGTAACCGCCGATATCCACGGGCTCGCCTTGGGCTTCGAGCAGCTCGGCGAGAATGGTCGCCTCGTTGTCGACCAGCGCCTTCGCGGGCGCAGCGAACTGCTCGGCCAGTTCGGCGTCGTCCTCGTTGGCGGCCATCGCCTCGGCCCAGTAACGTGCGACATAGTAGTGGCTGCCCCGGTTGTCGAGTTCGTTGACCTTGCGCGACGGCGCCCTGTTCTCGGCCAGGTAACGGCCGTTGGCTTCACTGAGCGCATTAGCGACAATACGTGCCGCTTTGCTGCCGGTCTTGTCCGCTAGGTCCTCGATAGAGACGGCTAGGGCGAGGAACTCCCCGAGCGAGTCCCAGCGCAGGTGGCCTTCCTTCAGGAATTGCTGCACATGCTTGGGCGCCGAGCCGCCGGCGCCCGTTTCGTAAAGCCCACCGCCCGCGAGCAGCGGCACGATCGACAGCATCTTGGCGCTCGTCCCGAGCTCCAGAATCGGGAACAGATCGGTCAGGTAGTCGCGCAACACGTTGCCGGTGACCGAGATCGTGTCGTCTCCGGCACTGACTCGCTCGAGCGTGGCGCGCATCGCATCCACCGGCGAGAGGATGCGGATGTCGAGGCCGTCCGTGTCGTGATCGGCGAGGTACTTTCTCGCAAGATCGATCAGGTTGCGGTCATGGGCGCGGTTCTCGTCGAGCCAGAAGATCGCCGCCGATCCCGTGGCACGCGCGCGCGCAACGGCAAGCTTGACCCAGTCCCGAATCGGCAGGTCGCGCGTCTGGCACATGCGCCAGATATCGCCTTGCTCGACGTTGTGCTCCATGAGCATCTTGCCTCCCTCGTCCGTGACCGTGACTTTGCCATCGGCGGCGATTTCGAAGGTCTTGTCGTGCGAGCCGTATTCCTCGGCCTTCTGCGCCATCAGGCCGACGTTGCACACGTTGCCCATCGTGGCGACGTCGAACGCACCGTTGTCTTTGCAGTACTGGATAATCTCCTGGTACATCCCGGCGTAGCTGCGGTCGGGTATGACCATTTTCGCGTCGGCGAGTTTGCCGTCTGGTCCCCACATCTTGCCCGACGACCGAATAGCGGCCGGCATGGACGCGTCGATGATGACGTTGCTGGGGACGTGCAGATTCGTGATGCCGTTGTCCGAGTCGACCATAGCCTGCGCGGGGCGGCTCGAGTACTGTGCCTCGAGATCGGCCTCGACTTCGGCGCGTTGCCCGTCGCCCACCTCGGCAATTTTGGCGTACACATCGCCGATGCCGTTGTTCGCGTCGACGCCGATCTCGTCGAACAGAGCGCCGTGCTCATCGAAAACGTCGCTGTAATAGGCGCGCACGCAGTGACCGAACATGATTGGGTCGGAGACCTTCATCATCGTGGCTTTCAGGTGCACCGAGAACAACACGCCTTCTTCTCTGGCCGCCTCGATTTCGCGCGCAAAAAACGCTTTTAGCGCGGCTGCGTTCATGACTGAAGAGTCGACGACTTCGTGCTGCTGCACCGGCACAGCCTCGCGCAGTACCGTGACGTTGCCGCCGGCATCCGTGTGTTCGATGCACAGTTTGCCGCCGTCGGACACGATGGCCGACTGTTCACTGGAAAAGAAGTCCTTGTCGTTCATGTGCGCCACATGCGATTTCGAGTCCTTGCTCCAGGCGCCCATCGAGTGCGGGTTGGCCTGCGCGAAGTTCTTCACAGCGAGCGCGACGCGGCGATCGGAATTGCCTTCGCGCAGCACCGGGTTGACGGCGCTGCCCAAAACCTTGGCGTATCGCGCCTGGATCTCGCGCTCGGCGTCGTTGGCCGGATCTTCAGGATAGTCGGGCACATTGAACCCGTGGGACTGCAGCTCTTCGATTGCGGCAACGAGCTGCGGGATCGACGCACTGATGTTCGGCAGCTTGATGATGTTCGCATCGGGCGTCTTGGCAAGTTGGCCAAGCTCGGCGAGCGCGTCGCCGATGCGTTGTTCGTCCGTCAGGTTGTCGGGGAAGTTTGCGAGGATGCGGCCCGCAAGCGAGATATCGCGCAGCTCGACGTCGATGCCGGCGGCGTCTGTGAAGGCCTTGACGATCGGCAGGAACGAGTAGGTCGCCAGCGCCGGAGCTTCGTCGGTCTTCGTGTAGATGATCTTGCTCATTCGAGCCCCTTATTCTTCTTTGGTCGCAAAGGGGCGGAATTATATAGCAGCCTGTTGAAAAAGTAGTCTGGGACTTGGCGCGCTCAGAAACGGGCTGCCTAGCGGACCGATGCCCACTGCTCGTCGGTTGCGACCATCGTCAGCACGTCGTACTGCGCGACGACCTCGTCGTCCTGGTTCGTCACCTCGGTATCCCACCGTACCTCGCCATAGCCCGTGCCGGCGCGAAGCGTCTTTTGTTTGCACGTCAGTCGTACCTTGAGCGTATCGTCGTAGTTTACGGGTTGCGCGAAGCGCAGGTTGTCGACGCCGTAATTTGCGAGCACGGGTCCGAAATCGGGGTCGACGAACAGGCCCGCCGCGAACGACACGATGAGGTAACCGTGGGCGACACGCCCGTCGAAGAACGGGTTCTTTGCAGCGGCCTCCTCATCGGTGTGCGCATAGAACCTATCGCCCGTGAAGTCCGCGAAATGCTCGATGTCCGCCAGCGTGATCTTGCGTTCGTCGGTATGCAGTGTGTCACCGATCCTGAGCTGCTCGAAGGTCTTGCGGAACGGGTGCACGCCCGGGTTCTTTTCGTCGGCACCGCGCAGCCACTGGTTCCCGATGACCGTCAGCGTCTCGGGCGAACCCTGCAACGCTGTACGCTGCATGTAGTGCTTCACGCCACGTACACCCCCCATCTCTTCGCCACCGCCCGCCCGGCCAGGGCCGCCGTGGACCAGGTGCGGAAGCGGCGAACCGTGTCCCGTGGACTCGGCCGCACAGTGCCGGTTAATGATGACCATGCGTCCGTGGTAGGCGGCCGTACCGAGCACGAGTTCGCGAGCGACGTTGTTGTCATTGGTGATGATCGAGCCAGCGAGGCTGCCTTCGCCGAGCCGCGACAATTCGATGGCTTCGTCGAGCGTATCGTAGGGCAGTACGGTGCTCACGGGACCGAAAGCTTCGACCGAGTGCACGGCGCGTGAGGTCAGCGGCTTCTCGCAGTGCAACAGGGTGGGCATGAAGAATGCACCCTTTGCCGCGTCTGCATCGACCACGGCGAAGTCGTTGTTGCCCCCGTAGACGATCTCGGCCTGGCTGGCCAGTTCGCCGACGCGGTCGCGGACCTCGTCGCGCTGACCCTGGCTCGCGAGTGCGCCCATGTCCACGTCCTTGTTCGCTGGATTGCCGATGCGGATCTCGCCGAGTGATTTCGCCAGCGCCGTGACCAGCTCGCCGGCGATCGTCGAAGGCGCAATGATACGGCGGATGGCGGTGCACTTTTGCCCGGCCTTGACCGTCATCTCCCGGGTTACTTCCCTGACGTACAGATCGAATTCGGGCGTGCCCGGGATCGCGTCGGGACCCAGTATTGACGAGTTCAGGGAATCCGTCTCGGCCGTGAACGCAACGGACTGGCCCACCACCCGCGGATGCTGCTGCAGGAACTCGGCCGTGCCCTTCGAACCCGTGAACGCAATCGTGTCCTGGCAGTTCAGGTGGTCGAACAGGTCCCCGGTGCTGCCGCAGATGAGCTGCAGGGCGCCGTCGGGCAACAGACCGGATGCCTGGATACGACGCACCATCAACTCGGTCAGGTAGGCCGTGCTCGAGGCAGGCTTGACGATGACCGGAACGCCGGCAACCAGTGCCGGCCCGAGTTTCTCGAGCATGCCCCAGCACGGAAAATTGAAGGCGTTGATGTGTACTGCCGCCCCTAGTTTGGGTGTGTAGATGTGCTGGCCGATGAAGGTACCGCCGCGCGACAGGGCCTCGAACGGCCCGTCGAGGTACACGTGATCGTTCGGCATCTCGCGGCGCGCCTTGCTGGACGCGACGAACAGCGTCGAAATGCCGCCGTCGATGTCGATCCAGCTGTCGCCCTTCGTCGCTCCGGTCTGCGTCGACAGTGCGTAGAACTCTTTCTTGTGTTCCATCAGGTATTTAGCGAGGCTCTTGAGCATCTCGCCACGCTCGTGAAACGTCAGCTTGCGCAGGTTCGCGCCGCCCGTCTTGCGGGCATGATTCAGGATGTCGCCGAAGTCGAGGCCGTCGCTTGTGATGCGCGCGACCGCGTTGCCGTCGACGGCGCTTTTCAGCATGTTGCCGTCGCCATCGCCGTCGACCCAGCGATCGAAAACGAGATTGCCGAGCTTATTCGTCATACAGAACCTGCTGCCATTTGAAAAAAAGTGTATCGGATTGTACGGTCGGGCCGTCATGAGCGTCCAGCGTACGTGCAAGAAACTCGTCGACGAGTTCCAGTCGAGACCGACCCTGCGCGCGGGGTCGCTGATTACGACCGTGTTCGGCGACGCAATCGCGCCGCGCGGCGGCACCGTCTGGCTTGGCAGCCTGATCTTGGCCATGGCGGAATTCGGCGTCAGTGAGCGGCTGGTCCGAACCTCGGTGTTCCGGTTGGCAAAGGACGGATGGCTGCAGTCGCAGCAGCTGGGGCGGCGATCCTACTACAGCCTGACCGACGACGGGCGCGAGCGCTTCGAGCAGGCTACGCACCGCATCTATGGCGAACCGGTCGACCACTGGGACGGCAGGTGGTGCCTGCTGTTGCTGTCGGCGCTCGACACGGCTGCGAGAGACGCCGTGCGCAAGGAGTGCGGCTGGCTCGGTTTCGGGGCAATGTCGGCAAACATGCTGGCGCATCCCGCGCCGGACCTCGCGGAACTCGATGTGACGATGCGGCGCCTCGGTGTCGACGACACACTCGTGGTCATGCGAAGCCGGACGATTCGTTCGGAAGCTGCGATGCGCGAGCTCGCGCGCAACAGCTGGAATCTCGACGACATCGACGGTCGGTATCGCGACTTCGTCGAGCATTTCCGGCCCGCGCACCGGGCAATACGACGGACTCGTAAACTTGCGCCGAAACAGGCGTTTATCATTCGCACGTTGCTTATTCAGGAGTACCGGAAGGTGCAGCTGCGGGATCCCTGGCTGCCTGCTGACCTGCTGCCGGCGGGCTGGCATGGACATGCAGCCTACCAGCTGTGCCGCAACCTCTACCGGGCTGTCTGCGAGCAGGCCGATCTATTCCTCGATGGGGTCATGGAAACGGCCGATGGCCCGCTGCCGCCACCGTCACGCGCATTCCGTCAGCGTTTCGGCGGCCTCGACGCTCAGGTGATGCATGGCTGATCTCAAATTGGCGCGCCGTTGCGCCGACACGATGACTGCGAACGACCGCGCCTCGAAGATGCTGGGGATCGAGATCGAAATTCCGGCCGTCGGCGAGGCCGTCGCGACGATGACGGTGCGCGACGACATGGTAAACGGTTTCGACGTGTTGCACGGCGGCCTGACCTTCGCGCTGGCGGACACGGCATTTGCGTTTGCCTGCAACGCCTACGACGCGCTGTCGGTCGCGGCGTCGGCGCAAATCGAGTTCCTGCGGCCGGCGATGCGCGGCGATGTGCTGACCGCGACGGCGACTGAGGACCACCGGGGCCGCCGCAGTGGCTACTACTCGGTCGAAGTGCGCAACCAGCAGGGCGAACTCATCGCGCTGTTTCGCGGCCGGTCCGCGACAAAAAGCGATACAAGTATTCTTGAAAAATCCGTTAATCCGTGACACATTGAAGGCCCTTTCCCGGGAGTTTTCCTATGTACACACAAGGCCTCGATCAGGCAGGCAAGAGCGACCCCGCCGGCGCCGAAACGACGGCGCAACTCGGCGCGTTCCAGGCGCGTGTCGACGCCGAGGAAAAGATCGAGGCCAAGGACTGGATGCCGGAGGCTTATCGACGCACCCTGATCCGCCAGATCTCCCAGCATGCGCACTCCGAGATCATCGGCATGCAACCAGAGGGCAACTGGCTGACACGCGCACCGACGCTCAAGCGCAAGGCGATTCTGCTGGCCAAGGTCCAGGATGAGGCCGGTCACGGTCTGTACCTGTACAGCGCGGCCGAGACGCTCGGCATCTCGCGCGACCAGATGGTTGCCGATCTGCTGTCGGGCGAGGCGAAATATTCGAGTATCTTCAACTACCCGACCCTGACGTGGGCGGATATCGGCGCGATCGGCTGGCTCGTCGATGGCGCCGCGATCATGAACCAGATCCCGCTGTGCCGCTGCTCGTACGGACCGTACTCGCGCGCGATGGTGCGTATCTGCAAGGAAGAGAGCTTTCACCAGCGGCAGGGCTACGAAATCATGCTGACATTGTGCCGCGGCACCGACGAGCAAAAGGCGATGGCACAGGACGCGCTGAATCGATTCTGGTGGCCGTCGCTGATGATGTTCGGACCGTCCGACGCGGCCTCGAAACACTCGGCCCAGTCGATGGCCTGGAAGATAAAGCGCTTTACGAACGACGAATTGCGTCAGAAATTCATCGACGTCACCGTGCCGCAGGCCGAGTACCTGGGCCTTACGGTGCCGGACGACAAACTCCGCTTCGACGAGGAAAGCGGCCACTACGAGCATTCCGACATCGACTGGCAGGAGTTTTTCGATGTGATCGCGGGTAACGGCCCGTGTAACGAACAACGAATGGCGAAACGCCGCAAGGCCCAAGACGACGGCGCGTGGGTGCGCGAGGCGGCTCGTGCCCATGCGGCGAAGCGGGCGAAAGCCGCGGCGGCCTAGGAGAGAACATGAGTAAAGACGAGTGGCCACTCTACGAAGTCTTCATCCGCAGCAAGTCCGGACTGAGTCATCGCCACGCGGGCAGCGTGCACGCGGCGGACGATGACATGGCATTGACCAACGCGCGCGACACGTATACGCGGCGCAACGAAGGCGTGAGCATCTGGGTCGTGCGTTCCGACCGGATCGTTGCGTCCGACCCGGCCGAGACCGCTGCGTTCTTCGAGCCGGCCGAGGACAAGATCTATCGCCACCCCACCTTCTACGAAATCCCGGACGAGGTAGACAACCTGTGACGCCTGACGCCGCACTGATCCGCTACGTCACGCGACTTGGCGACAACTCGCTCGTGCTCGGGCAGCGCATGATCGAGCTGGTTGCCGCGAGCCCCGAGCTCGAGGAAGAACTTGCCAACGCCAACTTCGCGCTCGACTACATCGGGCAGGCACGCATGCTGTATACGTATGCCGGCGAGCGCGAGGGCCAGGGCAGAAATGAAGACGATTTCGCCTTCCTGCGTCCCGAACACGAGTACCGCAATCTGCTGCTCGTCGAGCAGCCCAATGGCCACTTCGGTGATTCGACGGTACGGGCCGTTCTGTTCGAATCGTTTTACGTCCTGTTACTCGATGCGCTGACGCGTTGCGACGACGAGAGTCTTGCCGGCATTGCCGCGCGTGCGGTCAAGGAAGTGCGTTATCACCTCAAGCACAGCAGCCAATGGCTGGTGCGCCTCGGCGATGGCACGGAGGAAAGCCACGCCCGCGCGCAGCAGTCGCTTAACGACCTCTGGCGTTTCACGGGGGAGATGTTCGCCGCCGACGACGTCGACAGGATCGTGCGGGACGAGTTCGACGGACCGAACCTGAACGTCATTGCGAAGCAGTGGCGGCAGGCCGTGGCGGCGATCGTCAGCGCCGCTACGCTGGAGTTGCCAGCAGACGGCTGGATGGCGAGTGGCGGCAAGAGCGGCAGGCACACCGAGCATTTCGGGTACCTGCTCGCGGACCTGCAGTACATGCAACGTACCTACCCGGGGGCCGCGTGGTAGAGACGTCCTACAAGGCAGAACAGATTCTCGACTGGTTGTCCGATGTCGCGGATCCCGAGATTCCCGTCCTGACGATCATGGACCTCGGGATCGTGCGCGGCGTCGACTGCAGCGACGGGGTCGAAGTATCGCTGACGCCGACCTATTCCGGTTGCCCGGCGACCGAGGCCATCGAGCAGAATGTCGTTGCCGCGCTGCAGGAGCAGGGCGTTGCGGACGTGCGCATCAAGCGCGTGTTGTCGCCGGCATGGACCACCGACTGGATCAGTCCCGAAGGACGGGAAAAACTGCGTATCTACGGCATTGCCCCGCCCGAAAGACGCAACCGCCCGATCGAGTGCCCGCTGTGCGGTTCGAGCAATACGGAATGCGTGAGCGAATTCGGTTCGACTGCCTGCAAGGCGTCGTACAAATGTCGCGACTGTCTGGAGCCGTTCGAGTATTTCAAGTGTCTGTAGGCGCAAGATGAAGCAATTCCATCCGCTCAGAGTATCGTCGAAGACGCCCGAGTCGAGGGATGCCGTCCGCATCGCTCTAGAGGTACCCGACGAGCTCCGGGACGAATTCACGTTCTTGCCGGGCCAGCACCTGCCGATCCAGATCGAGCGCGACGGCAAACACGTGCGCCGTACCTACAGCATTTGCTCGCCTGAGGGTTGCTGGCCGCTGGAGATCGGCGTGCGCGTGCAGCCGGGGGGCCTGTTTTCGGAATTCGCGGCCAATGAGCTGCAGGTTGGCGATACGCTCGAGGTCATGCCGCCGACCGGCCGTTTCCATCTCGAGGGCGAGCGACCAGGTGGCCGCTTCCATGTCGGCTTCGCCGCCGGCAGCGGCATTACGCCGATACTCTCGATCGCCGCGTCGGTCTTGCACAGCGAGACGACGAGCCGCTTCGCGCTGTTTTACGGCAATCGCCGGCAAAACACGACGATGTTCATCGAGGACCTGTTCGCGCTGAAGAACCGCTTCCCCAAGCGCTTCCAGGTGCATTTTGTCTTCAGCCAAGAAGATCAGGAATTCGAGATCTCGGGCGGACGCATCGATGCCGACAAGGTTGCCGAACTGTACGAGCATTTCTGCAAGAGCGTTGAGCCTGACGCCGCCTGGGTCTGCGGCCCCGACACGATGATTGGCAGCGTCACCAACGCGCTCGAAAGCCTGGGGATGGATTCGGACGCGATCCGCTCGGAGCGTTTCGGTGTGCCGCGCAAGGGGAACGGCAAGCAGGTACCCCGCACACCCGCGGAGACGGCAGACCAGGTGCAGGTGACCGTGATCATGGACGGTCACAAAAAGCACTTCGAGATGCCGCGCGCGGGCTCGAACGTTGTCGATGCGGCGGCGGAGCACGGCATCGAACTGCCGTATTCCTGCAAGGGCGGTGTCTGTGCGACGTGCCGGACGCACTTGCGCTCAGGCGAGGTCGAAATGGCGACGAACCATGGCCTCGAACCCTGGGAGGTCGAAAAAGGCTTCGTGCTGGCGTGCCAGAGCACGCCGCTCACCGACGAGATCCTGCTGGATTACGACAAGTCCTGATACCACGGGACGATGCCGATTGGCGCGAATTCAAAACTCACCATTGGACCCGGCGCGTAAAATTCGGGAGATGACTGATTTAAATATCGCAGAGGAGCTGCCGGCGCGGCAGAACTCCTACGACTACGAAGAGTTGCTGGCCAGCGGACGGGGCGAGCTCTTCGGGCCGACCAATGGCCGCCTTCCAAAGCCGAATATGCTGATGCTCGACCGAATTTCGCTGATCACGGACGACGGTGGCAAGTTCGGCAAGGGTGAGATCACAGCCGAGCTCGACATTCGTCCGGATCTCTGGTTCTTCGACTGTCATTTCGAAGGTGATCCCGTAATGCCGGGGTGCCTCGGGCTCGACGCGATGTGGCAGCTCGTCGGTTTTCACCTCGTCTGGCAGGGTCTGCAGGGCCGCGGCCGTGCCCTCGGCGTCGGCAAGGTGAAGTTCACGGGCCAGATTCTGCCAAGCGCGAAAAAAGTCACGTACCAGATCGACATCAAGCGCGTCATTGCGCGCAAATTGAACATGGCCATCGCGGACGGGTCACTATCGGTAGACGGGCGCGAGATCTACACGGCTGAAGATCTGCGCGTCGGTCTGTTCACTTCTACTGACGATTTTTAGCCCGGACACTTAGGAGCGATAATGCGGCGTGCAGTCATCACGGGGCTGGGTGCAGTCTCGTGCATCGGCAATAACCAGAAAGAGATACTCGAGTCACTGCGCGAGGGCCGCTCCGGCATCGTCGCCAACGAGACGTTTGCCGAGATGGGATTGCGCAGCACGATCTCGGGCAGCTGCCACATCGACCTCAAGGAGCACATCGATCGCAAGGTGTTGCGTTTCATGGGCGATGCTGCGGCGTATGCGTACATCGCGATGCAGGAGTGCATTGACGACTCGGGACTCGAGGAAAGCGACGTTTCCAACGTACGAACCGGCCTGATCGCCGGGTCGGGTGGCGCATCGAGCTCCAACGTCGTGAAAGCGGCAGACGCGCTGCGCCAGCGGGGGGTGCGCAAGATAGGCCCCTACGGCGTTACCAAGACCATGGGCAGCACGGTGGCTGCCTGTCTCGCGACCCCGTTCAGGATCAAGGGCATCAACTATTCGATCACGTCCGCGTGTGCGACGAGCGCGCATTGCATCGGCGCGGCGGCCGAGCAGATCGCCCTGGCCAAGCAGGACGTGGTGTTCGCAGGCGGTGGCGAAGAAGAAGACTGGACGCTGACTGCATTGTTCGATGCGATGGGCGCACTGTCCACCAAATACAATGATGCGCCCGGAAAGGCATCCCGACCGTACGATGCCGGCCGCGACGGATTCGTCAGTTCGTCGGGTTCCGGCATGGTGGTCGTCGAGGAGCTCGAGCATGCCAAAGCGCGTGGCGCGAAGATCTATGCGGAGCTGGTCGGCTTCGGCGCAACCTCGGACGGATACGACATGGTCGCGCCGTCCGGCGAAGGCGCGGTGCGCTGCATGCAGCAGGCATTGTCGACGGTCGAGGGGCCGGTCGATTACATCAACACGCACGGCACGAGCACGCCCGTTGGCGACGTCCAGGAAGTTGCCGCAATGCGCGAGGTGTTCGGTGACGAGCTGCCGAGCTACGGCTCGACCAAGTCGATGTGCGGACACTCGCTGGGCGCGACTGGCGCGCAGGAGGCTATTCATTGCCTGTTGATGCTCGAACACGATTTCATTGCGCCGTCGATCAACGTCGAGACGCCGGACGAGGCGGTTGCCGATACGCCGCTTGTGACCGGGACGATCGAAAGCGCGGGAATCCGTACCGCGATGACCAACAGCTTCGGCTTTGGCGGCACGAACGGCACGCTGGTATTCCAGAAACGCTAACCCTCGGCCATAATCGGCCGCTATGACTATCGAACGCCTGAACGAAACGAGCTGTTTCGGCGGCCGCATTGGCTTCTACCGTCACGCATCGTCGGTCAACAACTGCGACATGCAGTTTTCCGTGTTCGTCCCGCCGCAAGCCGACCGCGGCAAAGTGCCCGTCCTGACGTTTCTCTCGGGGCTGACCTGTACCGAAGAGAACTTCATGGTGAAAAGCGGTGCGCAACGTGTGGCTGCCGAACTCGGCCTGATGCTCGTATCGCCCGATACCAGCCCGCGGGGAGGGGGCGTACCCGACGATCCCGACGACGACTACGACATGGGCCTCGCCGCCGGCTTCTACCTGAATGCAACGGAGGAGCCGTGGTCGGCGTACTACCAAATGTACGACTACATCACGCAGGAGCTCCCGCCGATCGTGTTCGGGAATTTTCCCGGTGACGCGGACCGCCACGGACTGACCGGACATTCGATGGGCGGACACGGTGCGCTGACGATAGGTCTGCGCAACCCGAATATGTTCAGGTCGCTGTCCGCGTTCGCGCCGATCTGTACGACGTTACACAGCCCGTGGGGGCAGAAAGCCCTCGGCTACTACCTCGGGAACGACCGGTCGACGTGGCATGACTACGATGCCTGCGAAGTCGCTCGGCGTTCGGGCGGCGTCGACCGATACGATCGCATTCTCGTCGACCAGGGCGCCGACGATCCGTTTCTTGCCGAACAGCTCAGGCCCGAGCTGCTGGATGACGCGTGCAAGGAAAGCGGCTTACCGCTCGAGCTGCGTATCCACGATGGCTACGACCACGGCTACTATTTCATCTCGACGTTCATCGAAGAGCATCTTCGATTCCACGCGGAGCGCCTGGGCCAGGGCACTGCTGCGAGGTGATGGTAGGTCCTGGATGGAACAGTGGCTGATCCTCGGCGTCGCGATGCTCGCAACGGGTACGGTTGCCGGCGTCCTGGCCGGGCTGTTCGGCATCGGCGGCGGCATCGTCATCGTACCGGTACTCGAGGCGGCACTCGGCTTCGTCGGCGTCGATCCGGCGATCCGCATGCACGTTGCCGTCGGTACGTCACTCGCAACGATTATCCCGACGTCCATTTCTTCGGCGCGCGCGCATCACCGGCGCCAGTCCGTCGATGTCGACATCGTCCGGCGCTGGGCCGTTTTCGTATTGGCCGGTGCACTGCTCGGCGCATGGATCGCATCCCAGGTGCACTCGCGCGTTCTCGCTCTTGTCTTCGCGACGCTCGCGATGCTCGTCGCGCTCAAGATGGTCTTGCTGCCAGACAGCCGAAACCTGACCGATGAGGTGCCGCGCGCGCCCTGGGTGCCGGTCATCCCGACGTCGATCGGCTGTTTTTCGAGCATGATGGGCATCGGTGGAGGCACGTTTTCCGTCATGACGCTGACGCTGTTCAACGAGCCCATTCACAAAGCGGTCGGCACGGCTGCGCTGTTCGGTCTCGTGATCAGTCTGCCCGGAGCGATCGGGTTTGCCGTGGCCGGCTGGAGCGACCCGCGCATTCCGGCCGGCAGTCTCGGTTTCGTCAGTCTGCTCGGGTTTGCATGCATCGCTCCGGCGACCGTACTCGCTGCGCCACTCGGTGCGAGAATCGCGCACTCGTTTTCGAAGAAGAAACTTTCGATGCTGTTTGGCACGTTCCTCGTCGTCGCATCGATTCGTCTGTTCTACAGGGCGTTCGCATGATCCGAATCGTCGCCGTCGTTCTCTTTTGCGGCTTGATAGCCGCCTGTGGCCCACGGCAGCTCGAGCCCGACGCGGCATTCGACTGTGAGCGCTGTGCAGACTGGAACGAGCCGATCGAGCCGTTTCGTATTCACGGCAACACGTGGTACGTGGGCACGAACGGCCTGTCGTCGATTCTCGTCGACACAGGCTATGGCCTCGTGCTGATCGACGCCGCCCTCCCGCAATCCGCTGAGCAGATCGAGGCCAATGTCCGCGCGCTGGGCTTCGACCCGCTGGACATCCGTTACATCCTCCTGTCGCATGCGCACTTCGATCATGCGGGCGGCATCAACGCGCTACAGCGTTACACACGGGCAAAAGTCGTTGTCAGCGAAGACTCGGCAACCGTGCTGCAGACCGGCAGGTTGCAGGAAGATGACCCGCAGTTTGCGAACGGACCTGAGAACACGACGTTTCCGGCAGCGAAGGTGGACAGTGTGCTGCCGGACGGCGAAACGCTGACCGTCGGCGAGGTCGCGTTCACGGCCGTGTACACACCCGGCCATACGGCCGGCGGTACGACCTGGACCTGGGAGTCCTGCGCGCTGGGTGAGTGTCAGGACGTCGTTTATGCGGCCAGCCTGACGGCCGTTTCCGCACCCGGTTACTCTTTTGCTGCCAGCGGCGCCGCGGCGCAGCTGACCGAAAGCGCAGGCAGGATTGCCGGGCTGGACTGCGACGTCCTGCTGTCACCGCATCCGTTTTTCTTCGGCATGCACGACAAGCTGGAGCGCCGCGACGACGGCAACCCGTTCGTCAACTCTCTGGCGTGCACGTTCTACGCCGAACAGGCGCTCGGGTGGCTCGAGCAACGACTCGAAGCGGAAAGGTAGCAAGCCTCAGTCTCGCCAGACATCGAAGCAATCGAACGCGTCGTCTTGTGGTTCATAGCCGAGCACACGGCGCGTCTCGGTCAGATCGAGCCTCTTGCAGCGGTTGTCGGACACGCCGTGCGCGATGAAGTATCCGATGTCCGGCGCCTCGATCGCACAGTCGATGAGCTGCACGATGTCCCTTGGACTGATCCAGGCCGAGCAGTCGAACGCGTCCCGGATCTCTTCCGAGCCATACTCCTCGAAATCGCCGATACGCAGTGCCACGATCGACAATCCGGTCGTCTCTGAATAACAGCGGCACAACGCCTCGCCGTAACACTTGGTGGCCCCGTACACGTTTGTCGGCCTCACGGGCAGGCCCTCGGCCACCGGGCGGTCATCGGGATAGCCATGTACGGCGTGCAGGCTGCTGGCATAAACGAAGCGAGAGACCCGGGAGCGGGCTGCGGCATCGAGCAGCCGGGTGGTTGCGACGATATTGGGTTCAAGCAGGTCGTCGAACGTCGATGTTTCGTCGGACTCCGCTGCCATGTGGACGATGACGTCGATGTTGTCCACGAGAGGAGCGGCGGCATCAGGGGCGGTGAGGTCGGCCTGCACGAACGAATCGCCTGCGTCGATATCGAACCCGGGTCGCACGAGGTCCGTCAGCAGGAACCGGTAGCGTCCTCGCGCTGCCCCGTAGTACGTGCGTCCGATGTGCCCGGCGGCACCAGTGAGCAGTATGTTGATCATCGCGGGCACCATTGTATGCCGGGCACGCACCGCAATCATGGCGCGGCGGCACGGCACAGCTGACAGCGCTGTCATCAACGTGCATAATGACGAGCACACTCCTGACTATCCACCAGAGGTACAGAGAAGATGAGTGATTATCCGCGCCTTACCGAAATGGGTGTCGTGTCCTTTGATCAGATCGCGGGGTACACGGTCAACAGTCTCGACCTGAAAGACTTCCTGCGCATCGATTTCGATCGGCCGGAAGGCTCTATTCTGCCGTGCAGCCGAACTTACGACTTTCCGCGCGTACAGAAAACCGCGGCTGCAAGTGCCTCGGGCAAAGAAGCTGTCGTGATGGAAACCCACCCGGCACTGCGCGACGCGCTCGCCGAACTCAAAACAATCGTCGGTGCGCGCGAGAGCAAGAAGGGCAGCGCTGCGTGCATTCTTGAAGAATTGCAACGTCTCGAAAATGAGACGTCGGCGCACGCTTCGCGCATCAGGGATTTGATCGCAAAGCTCAACTAGCGAGTGTCGTCGGCCGCAGGGTCTTCCTGCATCATATGGCCGTGACTGCCGTGATCCATCGAATCGCCTGACTGCGTCAGTCTCATGACCGGCATCGCGATCGTTGCGATACCGAGGATGACGATCAGCAAACCCGCGCCCAGGCGCTTGCCAGCCATGAACTGGGCGATCTTGGACGCGCTCACGCCCGTAGCGATCATAGCGGGCATAGTCCCGATCCCGAACGCGATCATAACGAGGCCGCCGGCCATCGCATCGGTCGTCGTTGCGGCCAGGAGCAGCACACTGTAGACAAGCCCGCAGGGAAGCCAGCCCCAGATCAGTCCGAGTCCGAGTGCCTGCGGTGTCGTCTCAACCGGCACGAGCCCTTTCGCGGCGGGCGCAATGCGTTGCCAGATTCTTGCGCCCGCGCTTTCGAGCGGCGCGAGGATGCGCCAGTTGAATGCGACCTGCAGGCCGACAAGTATGATCAGGATGCCGCTCGCGAGGCGCACGGGTGGGCCGAGCGCGGGGATCGAGTCGACCGCACCCTTGCCAAGCAACGCAACGAGCACACCGAGAACTGCGTAAGTGACCACGCGGCCAACATTGTAGGCGACGGCTTTTGGCACCTGCGTCCTGAGCGCCTGGACGTTTGCGTTGACCGCGAACAGGCCGGAAATGCCGGCACACATACCGAAGCAGTGGGCGCTACCGAGCAGGCCCGTAACGAATGCGGCGCCCAGCACCGGCAACAGCTCGGTCATTCTTCCGCGTCTCCCTTTGGCTTCGTATCGTCATCCATGACAACCCGCATCGCCGGCGTGTCGAGGTCGTCGAACTGTCCGCTGCCCACCGCCCAGAAGAACGCCCAGACGGCGCCACCGAGCAGCAGCAACGCGAGCGGAATCAGGAGGTAGAGAATCGACATCGTTACTCGAACCGGTTCAGGCGCAGAGCATTGAGCACCACGACGAGGGAACTCGCGCTCATGCCAATCGCGGCTGCCCACGGCGGCACATAGCCGGCCGCTGCAAGTGGCAGCGCAAGTGCATTGTAAACGATCGCCCAGGCGAGATTCTGACGGACAATACGCATTGTTTTGCGGGCCATCTGTACCGCCGTTGTCAGCGGCCGTAGCGAATCACCGAGCATCACGATGTCGGCGCTGGTCTGGGCGAGCAACGCGCCATGCGCGGGCGCGATCGAGGTGTCCGCGCCGGCCAGTACCGGTGCATCGTTGATACCGTCACCGATCATGACAACCCGGTTGCCTCGCTGTTGCTCGGACTCGATGATCGCGAGCTTGTCTTCGGGCGAGCACTGCGAGTGCGACGTCCGAATACCGAGTTCCGCCGCCGTCGAATTCACAGCAGCCTGGTTGTCACCGCTGACGAGCTCCGTCTCGAGCCCAAGCTGGCGAAGTCGTGCCAGCGTGTCGGCAGCATCCGGACGCAGCGCGTCCTCGAGCGCAAACCAGGCCACCAGATGGTCTCCGATGCCGAGGAACACATGGGTTGCGGCCGCGTCGTCGCTGGCGGCACCACCGCCTACGAATTCGGCGTTGCCGAGGCGCCACTCGCGACCGTTGATCGTGGCGCTCACGCCCTGGCCGACGACAATCCGGTGGTTCGAGATGGCGGGCGTTACCTCGTCAACGTCGAACGCTCGTGCGAGCGGGTGGGTCGACGGGTGTTCGAGGGCTGCGGCGATGAGGCGGCAGTCCTGTTCCGTCCAGTCCGGGTCGGTTACGACAACCGATGCAATTCGCGGTTCGCCGAGCGTCAGCGTACCGGTCTTGTCGAACATGGCGAGATTGGCGCGCGACAGCGATTCGATCGCGTCTCCATTAGTGACGAGCAATCGCAGCTGCGACAACCGGCTGCCCGCCGCGGCAAATGCGGCCGGGGTCGCGAGCGCGAGCGCACAGGGACAAGTGACGACGAGCACTGAGAGTGTGATGACGAATGCGCGTTCCGCGTCGACGAAGTACCAGAAGGTTGCAACGGCGGCAGCCACGACCAGCAACGCGATGACGATGTAACTTGCGATCCGGTCGGCGAGGGTCACCAACGACGGGCGTGCGTATCGCGCGCGCTCGCTCATGCGGCTGATCGTGCCGAGCGTCGTATCGCTGCCCGTCCTTGTCACCGTCATTTCGATCATGCCATCGAGGTTCACGCTGCCGGCCGCGAGTTCATCGCCGACGGCCTTGACCCGGGCGCGCGCTTCGCCGGTCAGCAATGCTTCGTCCACGCTCGTGGCGCCGTCCGCAAGCACCCCGTCGGCCGGAACCGGTTCCCCGGCGCGGATCAGAACACGGTCGCCCCGCTGCAACTGGCTGACCGGCACGACCAGGTGCGCGTCGTCGTCGATACGTGTCGCGGTGTTGGGCAACAGCGATGACAGCGCCGCGCTGCGATCGATCGAGCGGTGCCGTGCCCGCATCTCGAGAAATCGCCCGAGCGTCAGGAAAAATACGAACATTGTCACGGAGTCGAACCAGACGGCCTCGCCGCGCGTAAACGTCGCGTAGACCGACGCGGCGTAGGCGGAGCCCACAGCGATCGATACGGGCAGGTCCATGCCGGGTTTTCGGACGACCACGCCGCGCCACGCGCTCGTAAAAAACGGTTTCGCTGCGTAGAACACGACCGGTGTCGTAACGAAGAAGCTCACGAGTCGCAGGAAATGCTGCATCTCGGGGTCGATGGTGTAGAAGTCCATCGAGTACAGGCCGACCGCAAACATCATGACCTGCATCATGCCAAGCGACGCGACGAGCAGGCGTTTGAGCGCCGTTCGTTGCTCGGCAACCTCGGGTCGCGCGGTGCTCTCGGGCGAGAGCGGTTGTGGCTGGTAGCCGAGTCCAGCGACCGTCGAAAGATGGTCCGACAGGCTCGAACCGTCGGCAAACTGTAGGCGAAGGCGATGCGTGATCGGATTGACCTCGGCCGTGCGGATGCCGGGTTGCCTTCCGAGCGTCGTCTCGATGAGCCAGCTGCAGGCCGAGCAATACATGCCACCGACATAGATCGTGGCCTCGCGCGCGCCGTCCCGCCGTTCGGTGAACGCCTCGAGCATGTCGGAACTGTCGAACACGATCCACTCGGCGGCGTCCTCGGGCGGTTTGCCGACGCCGGGCTCGGGTGCGTCGCGAAGTTCGTAGTAGCGCGTCATACCCGTATCGCGAATCAACTCCGCGACGGCCTTACAGCCAGGGCAGCAGACGGGCTGCTGCTCGTCCTCGATCGTTACCGTGAGATTGCAGTTGGGCGGGACGGGCAGAGCGCAGTGAAAGCAAGCCTCAACGTGGCTCATTGCTCCCCGACCGTAGCGTCAGCGCCGTATCGCCGTTCCACTCGGCTGACAGGCGCCAGTCGGACGACTTCAGTACGGCGTAATAGCGGCCCTCGGGCACCGATACGAAGTGGCCGACCCAGACCGGGTTGCCTTCGGCGTCCGGCATGGCTCTGTTTAGCGTAATCAGTCGATCGCGCTCAGCGAACGCGGGATGCGACATCTCGAACTCGAGCGTTGCCGGCGCCTCTGCGAGATCGCCCGATCGCATCACGACCGCCACGGCACCGGTCGCCAAGTCGATATCGACCGCGGCAGCAAGCCCGAGTTCGGATGCAAGACGCGCGGCTGCTACCTGGCGATCGGCTTCGGCTTTGACGCCCTTTTCCGGGATCAGCACGAGCGAGTCCGTGGTCTGCATCGCAATCCATAAGGTCGTGAACCCGGCGATCACTGCCGATGCGGGCAGTGCGATGATGAACCACGGCCAGAACTGCCGATACCAGGGCTTGGTGTCTTCTTGAACCATGATGAGCGCAGAAACGGTTGTTGTCAGGGCGTGGGACCGAGGAAGCGACTGTCCTCTACGACGGTGACACTCTCGTCATCAACGGCCGTCACGCTGAATTCGATCGTCATGATGCCATAGGCGTTATCGCGATGCGCACGTACGCGAACGGGCAGGTTCAGAACACCCCCGCCGTCGACGTCAATTGTCTCCCCGACGCCGTCAAGTGCTATGCCTTCTGCGCCGGCAACGGCCAGATAGAAACTGCGCGGCTCGTTCCTCTGATTGATGACCTTGAGCGTGTAGATGTTCTCGATCATGTCTCCGGAAGCTTCGCGATACAGGACGTTGCGGTCGCGGATCACGTCGAGAATGACCGGCGTGCGGGTGGCCATCGAATACGCGAGTCCCGAAACCATCACGAGCAGGATCGTCGCGTAAATCATGATACGCGGACGGAAAACCCGCGATGGCTTGCCCTTCAACGCGTTTTCCGTCGTGTAACGCACGAGCCCGCGCGGGTAGTTCATCTTGTCCATGATCGAGTCGCAGGCGTCGATACAGGCCGCGCACGCGATGCACTCGTACTGCAGGCCCTCGCGGATATCGATGCCCGTCGGGCAGACCTGAACGCACAGCGTGCAGTCGATACAGTCGCCGAGACCCATTTCCTTATGATCGGCGCCGCGCTTGCGGCTGCCGCGGGGTTCGCCGCGCGCCTCGTCGTAAGAGATGATTAGCGTGTCCTTGTCGAACATCGCGCTCTGGAACCGCGCGTAAGGGCACATGTACTTGCACACCTGCTCACGCATGTAGCCCGCGTTGCCGTAAGTCGCGAAGCCGTAGAACAGACCCCAGAACAGGGTCCAACCGCCGACGTTCAGCGCCAGGATATCCATGCCGAGCTCGCGTATCGGCTGGAAGTAGCCGACGAACGTGAAGCCGGTCCAGAGCGCGAATGTGATCCAGAGGAACTGCTTGGAAAACTTCCGCCGGAACTTGTTCCACGACCACGGCGCCTTGTCCAGCTTCATGCGCTGCAAACGGGTGCCTTCGGTGAATTGCTCCATCCAGATGAAGATCTCGGTCCAGACGGTCTGCGGACAGGCGAAGCCGCAGAACAGACGGCCGCCGAGCGCCGTGAAGAAGAACAGGCTGTAGGCCATGATCATCAGGAGCAGGGCGAGAAACGGGAAGTCCTGCGGCCAGAGCGTCAAGCCGAAGATATGGAACTTACGCGCCGGCAGGTCGAACAGAACGGCTTGCCGGCCCTCCATCTGCAGCCAGGGTATTGAGTAGAACAGGCCCAGCAACACGATCGTTGCGAGGCGGCTCAAGTTCGCGAACCGCCCGCCGATCTCGCGGGGGTAGATTTTTTTGGCGGCCGCGTAAAGGGGGGCGCCTTCTGATGCGCTCATTTATCTCGGTGCTTTGCTTTTCGCTTGGGAGCGGTGCGAACGAGGTACGCTGTTACGCCTGAACAAAGCGCGCACAGCACCCAGAAAAAGAAGAACCCGGCCGCGTAACCTGCGTCGCGCCCAATCTCGAGGTCTTCGTCGAAGATGCCGGTCAGGTCGACCGGGTCGAACAGTGCGAAGAACACCATGGTGCCAAAGGCCGCGATAAGGAAGGAAATCCACACGACCGTGAAGACCGCCTGCTTATCACGGCTCCACTGCGTGGCACCACGATATTCCTCGTTGACCATCTTGCCGCGTTAGTTCTGCGACAAACTGTAAACGTAGGCCGCAAGAATCTTGGTGCGATTCTCACCGAGCAGGTTGCCGTGTGCAGGCATCTGTCCGTTGCGCCCTTCATTGATCGTCGTACGAATCGTGTCGATCGCCGAACCGTACAGCCAGACGTCATCCGTCAGGTTGGGCGCCCCCAGCAACTGGTTGCCGGTTCCATCGGCCATATGGCAGGCCGAACAGAACATGGTGAACTGTTGCTGCATCGCCTGTACCGTTTCGTCGGCCTCCTCGAGGCCTGACAGGCTGCGCACGTACCTCGCCATGTTCGTGACCGCCTCGTCGGAACCGAGAACCTGGCCCCAGGGCGTCATCACGGCGGCACGGCCGTTAAGGATCGTCGTCGTGATCGCCTGCTCGCTGCTGCCCCACTGCCAGTCGCTGTCGGTCAGGTTCGGGTACCCCGGGGCACCGCGCGCATCGGAGCCATGGCAGGACGTGCAGTAGCTTGCGTAGAGACTCTTGCCAAGGCCCATGGCGTCGGCGTTCTGCGCCAATGCCTCAAATTCCATGGCCGCGAATTCTTCGTAGATTGGCTCGTACGTGGCTGCCGCCGCCTGCATCTCGGCCTCGTACTGACCGGCAGAGCTCCAGTCAAGCATGCCTTTGAAATTGCCGAATCCCGGGTATGCGATCAGAAAGCCGATTCCCCAGACAATCGTGATGAAGTAGAGGTACAGCCACCATTTCGGAGCCGGGTTGTTCCACTCTTCGAGATCGCCGTCCCACTTGTGACCGACGAGGTCGTCGTCGGACACGTTCTTCGGTCCCTGTTTGGCCGACCAGCTGACCAACCAGATACACCAGATGATAAAGAGAACGGTCAGACCGACGACGAACCAGTGCCAGAATGCAGGCATCAGATGCTCTCCTGCTCGTTTTTAGTTGAGATTTTGTCTTCTTCAAGCGGCAAAGCGGCCTGCGCATCATAATCGGCCTTGCGCCGGCTGCTCCAGGCGAATGCCCAGATGCCGATGAAGGCGACGAAGATGATGGCCGTCAGGATGCCGCGAAAATCGTTGATATCCATGTGCCGTTACCTGCGGTGACTGCGATTGGTACCGAGGCCCTGCAGGTACGCGACCAGCGCATCCAGCTCCGACTTGCCGGCGACTTCGCCGGCTGCGGCCGCGATCTGCTCGTCGGTGTACGGGTCGCCCAGCAGTCGCAGCGTTTCGAGCTTGGCAACGAGGTTGTCCGCATCGATCGGACGTTCGGCAAGCCACGGATACGCCGGCATGTTGGACTCGGGCACAAGCGCCCGCGGGTCCATCAGGTGCAGGCGCTGCCAGTCGTCCGAGTAGCGGCCGCCGACGCGTGCGAGATCCGGACCGGTGCGTTTCGATCCAAATTGGAACGGACGATCGTAGACCGTTTCGCCGGCTGTCGTGTAGGGCCCGTAGCGTTCGGTTTCGCTGCGGAACGGCCGGATCATCTGCGAATGGCAGTTGTAGCAGCCCTCGCGGACGTAGACGTCACGACCGGCAAGACGCAGCGGGCTGTAGACCGAGATACCCTCGTCGGGCTCCGTCGCATCCGAGCTCATCATGAGCGGGATGATCTCGACGAGTCCGCCGATACTGATCGCGAGGACGATCAGCACGATCATGAGGTTCATGCTTTTTTCAATTACTTCATGGCGCATTGCTGATCTCTCCTGTTACGCCGGGTCCAGAACCGCAACGGGCTGCGGCTTCTTGTCACTGACCGTCTTGAACACGTTGTAGGCCATGATGAGCATGCCCGAGAAGAATATGAGGCCGCCCAGCAGGCGCAGGTAGTGATAAGGCTCTACCGCTTTGAGCGATTCAACGAACGAGTACTGCAGCGTGCCGTCGGCATTGACCGCGCGCCACATCAGGCCTTCGGTTACGCCCGCGATCCACATTGAGACCGCGTACAGGACGACACCGATCGTCGACGTCCAGAAGTGCACGTCGATGAGCTTCGTCGAATACATGCTGTCGCGGTTGTAGAGACGCGGCAGCAGGCAATAGATCGAGCCGATCGTCATCATTGCGACCCAGCCCAGCGCACCCGAATGCACGTGGCCAATCGTCCAGTTGGTGTAGTGCGACAGGGCGTTGACCGTCTTGATCGACATCATCGGGCCTTCGAAGGTCGACATGCCGTAGAACGACAGCGCGACGATCATGAATTTCAGGATCGGATCGGAGCGCAGCTTATGCCAGGCACCCGACAGCGTCATGATGCCGTTGATC